>Ga0335080_10000043_pt1 | contig 131434 bp, 141 predicted proteins | sample Lox_Sample_34_FD_206720 | JGI IMG/M metagenome (GOLD analysis project Ga0335080, IMG submission 206720) | Soil microbial communities from Loxahatchee National Wildlife Refuge, Florida, United States - Lox_Sample_3.4 | ecosystem: Environmental > Terrestrial > Soil > Wetlands | place: USA... | reverse complement strand
CGACTTCCGCGATCGCCACGACTATTGTCGTGGCTACGCCACGCCACGCCAGATGGCTACGCCACGCCACGCCACATGGCTACGCCGCGGTGCGAGGACTTCGTGAGCCTTTCGCGAGCGTTACTGCCCCGACTTGGCGGCGGCGCGGAGCTGGCCGAACAGGTCGGCCATCTCCAGGGCCGTCCGGACTGCCTCGGCACCCTTGTCGGCCCGAGCCATCGCCTGCTCCAGGGTGTCCACCGTGAGCACGCCGAAGGCAACGGGGACACCCGTCTCGAGCGCGGCGAGCTGGATCCCCGACGCCGCCTCGCCGGCGACGTAGTCGAAGTGGGCCGTCTCGCCGCGGATGACGCAGCCGATGGCGACGATCGCCGAGTAGCGACGGGTCTTGGCAAGTGCCATCGCGCCGAGCGGCAGCTCGAAGGCGCCGGGCACGGCCATCACGGTCACGAGCTCGCGCGGAACCTGGGCGCGGTCGAGCTCGGCGAACGCCGACTCGAGCAGCCGGTTCGTGACCTCGCCGTTGAAACGGGCGGCGACGATGCCGACGCCGCGCCGTCCGCCGACCGGCGCTCCCTCGAGCACGGCGATGTCGTCCGGGATCTCGAGATCGCCGGGAGCATGGCCGGCAAGCCGGAGCAGCGGCTCCGCCTCGGCGACGGCCGCGTCCTCGGGCTCGTCGTCCTCCTCCGGCTCCTCGTCCTCGTCGGCTTCCTCGTCCTCGTCGGCTTCCTCGTCCTCGTCGGGCTCGTCGAAGCCGGGCTCCTCGAAGTCCTCGGTGTCCTCCGACGGCCCCGGCTCCGGGTGCGCCGCGGCGACGACGTTCTCGACGACCGACTCGTCGACCTCTCCCTCGGCCGCAGCGGGGGCGCCGTGCCGCTCCTCCCCGGGCCAGAACTCGCTCGCGCTCACTCGTCCTCCGGCTCGAACTTCAGCCCCTGGTGGTGGAGCCTGTGGCCGAGCTTATCCCGCTTGGTGGTCAGATAGCGGCGGTTCTCGTCGTTCGGGGAAACCTCGATCGGCACCTGCTCCGTCACCTTCAGGCCGTACGCCTCGAGGCCGGAGACCTTCTTCGGGTTGTTCGTCAGCAGCCGGATCGTCGTCAGGCCGAGGTCGGCGAGGATCTGGTTCCCGATCCCCCACTCCCGCTCGTCGGCGGCGAACCCGAGCGCGAGGTTCGCGTCGACGGTGTCGAGGCCCTCCTCCTGGAGCTCGTACGCCTTGAGCTTGTTCAGGAGCCCGATGCCGCGGCCCTCCTGGGCCATGTACAGGAGCACGCCGCACGGCTCCGACGCGATCAGCTCGAGCGCAGCGTCCAGCTGCTCGCCGCAGTCGCAGCGGAGCGAGTGGAAGACGTCGCCGGTGAGGCACTCCGAGTGGACGCGGACGAGGACGTTCTCCGCCTGCTCGACGTCGCCCTTCACGAGCGCGACATGCGACTTGCCGGTCAGCGTCTCGCGGAAGAGAACGGCGGCGAACTCGCCGTACGCGGTCGGCATCCGCACCGACACCTGGCGCTCGACGAGCTTCTCGTGGCGGCGCCGGTACTCGATCAGGTCGGCGACGGTGACGAGCCTGAGGCCGTGCCGGGCGCAGAAGTCGATCAGGTCGGGGACGCGCGCCATGGTGCCGTCGTCCTTCATCACCTCGCAGACGACCCCCGCCGGATTGAGCCCGGCGAGCCGCGCCAGATCGACGGAGGCCTCGGTCTGGCCGGCGCGCTGGAGCACGCCGCCCGCCTTCGCCCGCAACGGGAAGACGTGTCCCGGCTGGACGAGGTCGTGCGGGCCCTTCGACGGGTCGATCGCCACCTGGATCGTCCGCGCCCGGTCGTGCGCGGAGATGCCGGTCGAGATCCCCTCGCGCGCCTCGATCGAGACGGTGAACGCGGTGCCGTACGGCGTCTCGTTCCGCTCGGTCATCATCCGCAGGTCGAGCTCGTCGCAGCGCTCGCCGGTGAGGCAGAGGCAGATGAGGCCTCGCCCCTCCTTCGCCATGAAGTTGATCGCCTCCGGGGTGGCGAACTGCGCGGCGATGGTCAGGTCGCCCTCGTTCTCCCGGTCGGCGGCGTCGACGACGACGACCATCTTGCCCTCGCGGATCGCCTCGATCGCCTCCTCGACGGTGGCGAAGGGGCTCGTGTCGGGGACGGAGGAGGCGGCGGTCACGGGTTCATCGTAGAGGCGAGGAGCCGCTCGACGTACTTCGCGAGGACGTCGGCCTCGAGGTTGACCGCGTCGCCCGGGCCGAGGCCACCGAGGGTGGTGGCGGCGAGCGTGTGCGGGACGAGCGCGACGGCGAAGCCGGCCTCGTCGAGGGTGGCGACGGTGAGCGAGGTGCCGTCGACGGCGACGGAGCCCTTCTCGACGCAGTAGCGCAGCACCTCCGGCGGGGCGTCCACCCAGATCCGGAGGCCGTCGCCCTCCGGCTCGACGGAACGGACGCGGCCGACGCCGTCGACGTGGCCCTGCATCATGTGGCCGCCGAGCGGCTCGCCCGCGCGCAGGGCCGGCTCGACGTTCACCTCGGCGCCGGGGCGGAGGCCGCCGAGGGAGGTGCGGCCGAGCGTCTCGGGGACGGCGTCGAACGACAGCTCGGCCCCGTCGACCTCGACCGCGGTCAGGCAGACGCCGCCGACCGCGACCGAGTCGCCGACCGCGACCCCTGCCGCCGTCTCCGGCGCCTCGACCCGCAGCCGCACCCCGGCCGGGCCGCCGTCGATCGCGGCGACCCTCCCCCGCTCGCGCACGATGCCGGTGAACACGGCAGACAGGCTACCCCGCGGCCGTGTGGATTTCCCGCAGCCGGTTCCGCGGCTCCCGGTACAGACACGAGAGGCGGCGTGGTTCAGGCTGGAAGGGCCGAAAGGAGTTGCACCTCGCGAAAGACGGCGGCCGGGTAAGCCCGGTCGCGCAGTCCGCAGCAGCGACTCCCTGCGGACCGCGGGAGGGCGGCGTGAGCCGCCCTCCTCCATTTCCCGGAGGGTCTGGCGGGATGGTCCTCGTTGCCGGGGTGCGATGGGCGAGTGCGAGGCAAGGACGCAGGGAGCGTCGATAGCCGTCGCTATCGGCGCGACTGAGAACGCCGCATCGCGCCGCCCAGCGCGGCCCGGCGGCACAGCGACTATCCCGCCAGACCTCCGACTACGGCTCGTGAACGTAGGCCTCGAGCAGGACGTCGGCGCCGAGGGGCGTCGCCCGCAGGCCGGAGAGCGGTACGGGCGCAGCCAGGTCGCCGACGAAGCGCGGGCCGGCGCCGCCGACGGTCGGGGCGACGAAGACGAGCAGCTTGTCGACGAGATCCGCTACGAGGAACGCCGTCGCCAGCGTCGGGCCGCCCTCGAGCAGGAGCGACTGCACACCGTCGGCTCCGAGCGCACGCAGCTCCTCCTCGAGCGGCCCGCTGCGCAGCTCCAGCTCGGAGCCGTCCGGGAGCGGGCCGCGCCCGAACGCGAGCCGGCGCGGCTGCCGGGCCGCGCCGACGCCGCGGGCGTCGAGCCGCGGCGAGTCCGCGCGCACGGTCCCCATCCCGACCGCGACCGCGTCGGAGGCGGCGCGCAGCTCGTGCACGAGTCGGCGCGACTCCTCGCCGGTGACCCAGCGCGTGCCTGGCACTGCGACGCGGCCGTCGAGCGTGACCGCGACCTTGTACGTGACGAACGGCCGCCCGAGCGACTTCCAGGTCCGCCAGGCCTCGTTCTGCCGGCGGGCCTCGACGCTGTCGAGCACCTCGACCTCGACGCCGCCCTCGCGCAGCCGCGCCACGCCGCGGCCGTCGACGACCGGGTTCGGATCGAGCGCGCCGACGACGACGCGGGCGACACCGGCCGCGACGACGGCGTCGGCACAGGGCGGCGTGCGCCCGTGGTGCGAGCACGGCTCGAGCGTGACGTACAGCGTCGCCCCCCGCGCGCGCTCCCCCGCCTGCTCGAGCGCGATCGTCTCCGCGTGCCTCACGCCCGCGAACTCGTACCAGCCCTCGCCGACCGCCTCGCCGTCGCGGACGAGCACCGCGCCGACGAGCGGATGATCCTCGACCTTCCCGCGTCCGCGCTCGGCGAGCTCGAGCGCGCGCTCGAACCAGTTCACGCGAGAGCTTGTACCAGCCGCCGGTAGGCGCGCGGGAGATCCTCCCGCTCGAAGATGGCGCTGCCGGAGACGATGAGCGTCGCGCCGGCGTCGTAGACCGAGCGCACGTTGTCGTTGTCGATGCCGCCGTCGACCTGGACGTGCACGCGCTCCGGCAGGAGTGCGCGCAGCCGCTCGATCCGCTCGAGCGCCTCCGGCATGAACTCCTGGCCGCTGTAGCCCGGGTGGATGCTCATGCAGAGGACGAGGTCGGCGTCGCCGGCGACCGCGGCGACGTCCTCCGGCTCGCTCTCCGGGTTGAACGCGACGCCGACCTGGAGGCCGTGCTCCCGCGCGGCGGCGATCGTCGCGGGCACGTCGTCGACGACCTCGTAGTGGAAGGTGGCGCTGTCACCGCCGGCGTCCGCGATCTGCGGGAAGTGGCGCACGGGGTTGTCGACCATCAGGTGGCAGTCGAGGACGCCCTCCATCGAGTGGACGAGCGGCGCGATCGAGCGGAGGACGATCGGGCCCATCGTGATCGGCTCGACGAAGTGGCCGTCGCTCACGTCGAAGTGGAAGATCCGGGCACCGGTGCGGAGCAGCGCCTCCGTCTGCTCGGCCAGGTGGCCGAAGTCCGCCGCATAGAGGGACGGCTCGATCTCCACCGTCCGGATCCATTCCTGCCAGGCCATGCCGCCCTCTGATCGTACGACGCGCGCCGGTCGGTGTCAGCCGCGCGCGAGCCGCGCGACGAAGAAGCCGGTCGTCCCGTGGACGTGCGGCAGCGTCAGGAGGAACTCCGGCCGCCGCGGGTGGGCGAATGCCGGCCACTCCTCGCCGAGCGGGAGCACGCGGAGCCCGCTGGCCTCGACGACGGCCTCGTTCTCGTCCGCGTTGATCGTGCAGACGGAGTAGACGATCGTCCCTCCCGGCCGCACGCGCTCGGCGGCGGAGCGGAGCAGCGCGAGCTGGAGCTCCGGGAGCGGCTGCGCGCGCCAGCGCAGGTCGGGCCGTTGCGCGAGGACGCCGAGGCCGGAGCAGGGTGCGTCGACGAGCGCGCGGTCGTAGCCGTCGAGCTCCGGCGGGAGGGCGGTGCCGTCGGCCTCGACGACGGTCACGCTCGCGGCGCCGAGACGCGCGACGTTCTCCCGCAGCTCACTCGCGCGGTGCGGGTCGAGCTCGACCGCCGTCACGTCGCCGCGGAGCTGCGTCGTCTTCCCGCCGGGCGCGGCGCAGAGGTCGAGCACGCGCTCGCCGTCCCGCGAGCCGACGACGAGGCCGGCGAGCTGGGAGCCGCGGCTCTGCGGCCAGATCCGGCCCTCGGCGACGGCGAGGTCGTCGACTCGGTCGACGCGGTACGCGCCGGGGACGTCGGTCGGCTCGGCGCTCGCCGGAGGGTCGCCGCGGACGAGCCGGACGACCGTCTCGAGCGGCTCGTTCATCGCCCGCATCAGCGCGAGCGCGTCGGCCCGGCCGAGGTCGCGGACCCACACGTCGTCGATCCAGTCGGGGTACGACTCCTTCAGCGGCCCGTCCGGCAGGCCGTCGAGCAGCGGCCGGATGCCGGCGGCGAGGCGGCGCATGACGGCGTTCGTGAACGGCACGGCCCGCTCGAGGCGCGCGCGGCGGACGAGCTCGACCGACTCGTTCGCGGCGGCGTGCGGCGCGGTCTCCGTGTAGCCGAGCTGGTAGGCGCCGAGGCGGAGCGAGGCGCGCACCGGCGGGTCGAGCTTGCGCACGGGCCGCCTGCCGAGCTCCTCGATCGCGTAGTCGAGCGTTCGCACCCGCTGGACGGAGCCGTACGCGAGCCGGTGCGCGAATGCGCGCTCCCGCTCGTCCAGCCCCTCGGCGGCGGTCCGGAAGACGCGGTCGGCGTAGGCGTCGTGCTCGAACACGCGGAGGAGCACCTCGTACGCCGCCCGCCGCGCCGGCGAGACGCTCATTCCCGCAGTCCGCGCACGTACTCGTCGTACGTCATCCGGCGGCGGCCCTCCGGCTGCACCTCGAGCAGCTCGAGCGAGCCGTCCGCGCCGGCGCGCGCCTTCCAGACGATCAGGGGACGCCCGTCGACCACCGCCCGCGCGCCGATGTGCGGCGAGAGCGCGCGCACCCGGTCGACGAGCTCGCGCGCGGGCCGGGAGAGGTCCAGGAACCGATCCTCCGGCCGGATCTTGTCGGCGTACGTGACCCCGTCCTCCGGCTGCGGCGCGAAGACCGGCCGGTCCTGCGCAAGCACCTCGTCGAGGAGCTCGGCGGCGATCTCCGCGGAGCGAGCGTAGACCGCGCCCGCGTCGTCGTCCCGGTGGATCTCGAACGCACGCTGCGCCGCGATCGGCCCGGCGTCGAGCTCGGGGACGGTCCGGTGGATCGTCACGCCGGTGCGCTCGTCCCCGGCCATGAGCGCGCGCTCGACCGGCGCTGCGCCGCGCCAGCGGGGAAGCAGCGACGGATGGACGTTGAGCCAGAGCGCGCGGTCGAGCAGCGAGTCGGGAACGAGGAGGCCGTACGCGCAGACGACGACGGTGTCGGCGCCGAGCTCGACGGTTTCGTCGAGCCGCGCAGGCTGCGCGACAGGGATGCCGAGCACCTCCGCCGCCTCCTTCGCAGGCGGCGGCGCGAGCTTCTGCCCGCGGCCGCGCGGCCGGTCGGGACGCGTGAGCAGGAGCACGATTTCGTGGTGCAGCGCCAGTCGATCGAGCACGTCCGCCCCGAGCGGCGCGGTCGCCGCGACGGCGATCCGGCGGGTCACGGCTAGCCGAGCACGATGCGGGGCCGCAGCAGCGCGAGCGCCTCCCGCCGCGCCTCGGGCGTCGTCCGGTCGATGATGAGGACGCCGTCGAGGTGGTCGTTCTCGTGCTGCGCGACGCGCGCGTGGATGTCGTCGAGCTCGTATTCGACCTCGGCGCCGTTCTCGTCGCGGCCGGCGAGCGTGATCGCGGTCTCGCGCTCGACCGGGACGAGGACGCCCTGGATCGAGAGGCAGCCCTCGTCGTCGACCTCGGTCTCCCCGCTCCGTCCGCGGATCTCCGGGTTGACGATCGCGACCACGTCCTCCTCGTTCACCTGGAAGACGAACAGCCGCTGGAGCACGCCGACCTGCGTCGCCGCGAGTCCGATCCCCGCGGCGTCGCGCATCAGCAGCTTCATGCGCTCGACGAGCCGGCGGAGCTCCTCGTCGAACTCCTCGACCGGGCGGGCCGTCATCTTCAGCGCGGCGTCGGGGTACTGGCGGATCTGCGCGAGCGCGAGTCGGCGCCGGGCCGCGCGCTCGGGGTCGAGCTCGTCGTGCTCGTGCTTCACCTGTCCTTCGACGTCCGACATGCAGACGGCACACTACCGTTGGTCGCGATGGATCCGAGGCAGCTGAAGGAGATGATGAGCCAGGGCGCGGTGCGTCCGGAGACGGCGCGCGACCGCGAGGAGCGGCGCGTGCTCGAGGAGGACCTCGCCGGCAGCCCGGTCACGGGGAAGCCGCTGCGTCGGCGGCTCCGCAACTTCCGGCCGGATGCCGACTCGACCGTCCGCGCGCTCGGTGGGCCGACGATCTGGATGCGGCGCCTGCGCGCGATCGAGGTCGAGCTCGAGGTGCACGAGCGGCAGCTCGAGCAGGCGTGGCGCGCGCTCGCGTGGGAGACAGACGACAGGGCGGAGTTCGCGCGGCGCTGGCGCGAGACGGCGCAGGGCTGGAGCTTCGCCGAGGTGAACGAGCTGATCGAGCGCCACAACCGGAACTTCCCCGCCGAGGCGCGGCTCGCGATGGACCCGCGGACGCGGGACTTCGTCAAGATCAACGGCCGCCGGTACGAGCGCGAGCCGCTCGACGCCGACTGGATCCTCTCGCGCTGGCCGCCGGACCGGGACGCGGTCCCGAGCTAGAGCTTCTGCGGGTCGACGTCGACGACGGCGGCCAGCCCGGCGCGGCGCATCGCCGGCGCTGCGGCGGCGAGGAGCGCGGCGGCGCGCGTGGCGAGCGCCCGGGGCTGCTGCGTCTTGCCGACGAGCTGCGCGCGGTGCCGGCCGCGCAGGCGGAGCAGCGGCGCCGGGCCGAGCAGCTCCTCGCCGCCGAGACCGGCCTTCAGCTCCTCGAGCGCGCGCAGCGCGTCCGCCTGCTCCGGCCCCGAGACGACGATACGGACGAGGTGGCAGAACGGCGGGTAGCCGAGCGCGCGGCGCCGCTCCAGCTCCCCCGCGAGAAAACCGGCGACGTCGTGGCGCGCCGCGTGGACGACCGCGCGCGCGTCCGGCTGGAACGTCTGGACGAGCACCCGGCCCGGCGCGTCCCGGCCGCTGCGGCCGGCGAGCTGCGTCACGAGCTGGAACGTCCGCTCCTCCGCGCGGAAGTCGGGCAGGCCGAGGCCGGTGTCCGCGTCGACGACCGCGGCGAGCTCGACGCCGGGAAAGTGGTGGCCCTTCGCCACCATCTGCGTCCCGACGAGCACGGCGCGGTCGGCGGCGGCGAACCGCTCGAGCGCGGCACGCAGGTGCTCCGGCTTCTCGATCGCGTCGGCGTCGAGGCGGATCCGCTCGAGCTCCGGCACGCGCTTCTCCAGCTCCCGCTCGAGCCGCTGCGTCCCGGCGCCGATGCGCGCGAGCTCCGCCGAGCCGCAGGCGGGGCACGAGTCGCCCATCGGCTCGAGCGCGCCGCAGTGATGGCAACGGAGCGTCTGGTCCTCGTGCAGCGTCAGCGCGACGTCGCAGCTGCGGCAGCGCCGCGTCGCGCCGCAGGCGCGGCAGTGGACGGCGGGGGCCGTCCCGCGGCGGTTGAGGAGCAGGATCGCCTTGCCGCCGCGCTCCGCGAGGCCGCCGAGCTCCGCGAGCAGCGGCGCCGAAAGCGGATAGCCGGCCTCGCGGCGGAGGTCGACGACGCGGACGGACGGCATCGGCGCGGCGATGCGGCCGCCGAGCTCGAGCCGCTCCAGCCGCTCCCACGACTCGGGCCGGGGCGTCGCCGAGCCGAAGACGGCGACCGCTCCCTCGAGCGCCGCGCGCTTCGCCGTGACGGTGCGCGCGTCGTAGCGGGGATCGGAATCCTGCTTGTACGAGGCGTCGTGCTCCTCGTCGACACAGATCACGCCGAGCGACGGCACCGGCGCGAACACGGCCGAGCGCGCGCCGACGACGACGGGCGCCTCGCCGGAGGCGATCCGCTCGCGCTCGTCGCGCCGCTCCGCCTCGGTCAGCGCCGAGTGGAGCACGGCGACGCGGTCGCCGAACCGGGCGCGGAAGCGGGCGAGCGCCTGCGGCGTCAGCGCGATCTCCGGGACGAGCACGATCGCGCCGCGCCCGCGCGCGAGCGCCGCCTCGCAGGCGCGGACGTAGACCTCCGTCTTGCCGCTGCCGGTCGCGCCCTCGAGGAGGACGTTGCCGCCGCCCTGGTCGAGCAGCGCGACGATGCGCGCGAGCGCTCGCTCCTGCGACTCCGACAGCCGTGCCGGCGTCGCCTCCTCTCCCGAGAGCGCGCCGGCCGCGGCGGCGTGCCGCCGCTCGCCGCGCCGCCGCGGGGCGTGCGGCGCGACGAGCGCGAGCGCGCGCGCGGGCGTCGACCCGTAGTAGTCGGCGATCCAGAGCGCGAGGTCGACGAGCGCCGGCGGAAGCCGCTCCGCGACGCGCTCGACCGGGGCGGCCGCGACGCCGTCCGGCGGCGGGACGCCGATCTCGGTGACGACGCCGCGGCGGCGGGCGTTGCCGAACCGCACCTCGACGACGTCGCCCTTCTCCGCCTCGTCCGGCACCTCGTAGGTGAACGGGCGCGCGACCGCGCGGGCGGTGACGAGCGGGTAGACGGAGGCAAGGCGGGTCACGGAGCGAGGGTAGCCGCGGGTATGGTCGGCGCATGGCCGAGATCGACTGGGACCCTGACCGGTATCTCGACCTCATGCTCGCGGAGGTGCCGGGCTTCGAGGAGCTCGAGGACGCGGTGGCGACGGCAACCGACGACCTGCCGGCGCGCGACGTCCTCGAGCTGGGCACCGGCACCGGCGAGACGGCGGTGCGCGTGCTGGCGCGGCATCCGGACGCGCGCTGGACGGGGATCGACGCGAGCGAGGCGATGCTCGTCCGCGCGCGCGAGCGGCTGCCGGAGGCGGAGCTGCTCGTGCGACGGCTCGAGGATCCGCTGCCGGCGGGGCCGTTCGACCTCGTCGTGTCCGTGCTCGCCGTGCACCACCTCGACGGCGCGGGGAAGCGTGACCTGTTCGCGCGCGTCGCGGCGGTGCTCGGGCCGGGCGGACGGTTCGTGCTCGGCGACGTCGTCGTCCCGCGCGCCGGCGGGCAGGGGCCGATCTTCATCGACGGCGTGGTCGACCGGCCGGACACGGTGGCCGACCAGATCGCCTGGCTGCAGGAGGCCGGCTTCGAGGCGACCGCGACGGACGTCCGGGTCGACCTCGCGGTGCTCCACGCGATCCTCGCGCGCTGACGGGCTCCGCGGCTCGACGCCTCCGCTCCCCGTTCGCGTCACACATCTGCACGAAACTCGCGACGGACACGTATCCGGTCCCGCGATAGCGTGGAAGCCGAGGGCGGAGGGGGACCAGCGACCCCACCCTGGGTGGGGGTGTGGGCTCAGACGCCGGCGGCGGTGACGATGAAGTCCGTCGCGAAGCCGAGGGCGATGCCGGCGAGGACGAGCCACATCACGAGCCTCGTGTGACCGAAGCTGCGGTTCACCGCGAACAGCTCCTGGACGACGTAGAGGATCGAGCCGGCCGCGACGGCGAAGAACGCGACCGAGACGGCGTCGCTCGACCACGCCTGGCCGAGCGCGGTGCCGAGGAACGTCGGCGCCCCGCCGATCACGCCGAGCAGGACGAGATAGCGCCACGTCGGCTGCGTGCCCTCGCCGCTCATCGGCCCGCAGATGCCGAAGCCCTCGGTCGCGTTGTGCAGCCCGAAGCCGATGATCAGCGTGACCGCGAGGCTGATCTCCCCCGCCGTCGCCGCCTGCCCGATCGCCAGCCCTTCGCCGAAGTTGTGCACCCCGATCCCGATCGCGATCAGCAGCGCCAGCTGCTCCCCCGGCGAGAGCCCGTCGAGCCAGCCGCGCTCCTCGAACTCGTCGATCGCGGCGGCGCCGGGGCCGACGAGCGCCGACGCGCGCCGGCCGGCGCGCCTCTTCATCCAGTCGGAGTAGTAGACGAGGCTCATCAGGCCGAGCGCGAACCCGCCGAGCCCGAGCGCCGCGAGCCACGCGAAGCGGCTCCAGTCGTGGGCGGTCAGCGCCGACTCGATCGGGTCGACGGCGCCGCTCAGCACGTCCCACAGCAGGAAGACGAGGATGCCCGTCGCGAGCGCGCTCAGCGCGGCCCGCGTCGCGGCCGACAGCCCCCGCAGCCGCCCGATCGGCAGGCCGAGGAAGATCGTCGCGCCCGCGATCGCACCGAGCAAGAGGATCTGTGGAGTGGACATGGATGAGGCTCGACTCCGGCTGTAAGGCTGCCCTTACACGCCTCGTGAGGGCAATATACCCACATGGCGCAGGGCCACTCCGTCGACGAGTACCTGGAGACGATCTACTTCCTCGCCTTCCCGATCGGCGAGTACACGCCGCGCGGGGCCGGGACGCCGCCGCTCGCGTCGCGCGTGGCCGAGATGCTGCACGTCTCGCGCGCATCCGCGGGGGAGATGCTGAAGCGGCTCGAGGCCGAGGGGCTGATCGAGCGCGGCGCGCGCAAGGAGGCGCTGCTGACGAAGAAGGGCCGCGCCCGCGCCGAGCGCGTCGTCCGCAAGCACCGGATCATCGAGCGGCTGCTCACCGACTTCATGGGCTACACCGCCTACGAGTCGCACGAGCGCGCCGACGAGCTGGGCGACACCTTCGACGACGAGATGATCGACCGGATCGACGACAAACTCGGCCATCCCGAGCGCTGCCCGCACGGCTGGCCGGTCGACCCCGACGTCGAGCAGGCGGAGAACGAGTACCTCGCCCCGCTCGCCGCGCTCGAGCCCGGCACGCGCGCGACGATCGTCCGTCTCGCCGAGCACGACGGCGAGCTGCTCCACTGGTTCTACGACCACGGGCTCGTGCCGGGGCAGAAGCTCGTCGTGACGGCGGCGCAGCCGGCGGCGGACGAGTTCGTCGTCCGCGTCGGCAAGAGCGAGCGCTCGATCTCGGAGAAGGCCGCCGCCGGGCTCTTCGTGCGGGCGGGCTAGCGAGGGTACAGTGACGGCGTGGGACGCCGGGCCGTCCTCGTCGTGATCGTCCTCGCGGCCGCCGTCGCCTTCGTCACCGCTGCGGACGCGAAGAACGGCGTCCGGGCAACGCTCACGAGCACCGTCCCGCGCGCCGCGCCGGCGGGGGCGAAGATCGTCGTGACATTCGTCCTGCGGGACCGGAGCGGCCATCCGTTCAACGCCGAGCGCGTGTTCGTGAAGCTGATCTGTCCCACGAAGGACGCCTCGAGCATCGCCTTCGCGTCGAACGGCGGGCACGCGAACGGACGCTACCGCGTCGTCGCCGTCGTCCCGCCCGGCGGGCTCGGGTCGTTGCGGATCGGGCTCCGCGGCTCGAGCGACGTCTACTTCCCGATCACGAACAACCCGCCGGCGTCGCCCTAGAGTGTCAGCCCGCGGCGCGCGAGCTCGCCGGTCGCGGCGTCGATGCGGTCGTCGGCGACCTGCCCTTCGAGCCATGCGGCGAGCTCGACGAGGCCGCGCTCGAACGAGACCTGCGGCTCGTAGCCGAGCGTCTCGCGCGCGAGCGCGATGTCGGCGAAGCAGTGGCGAATGTCGCCGATCCGGGCCTCGCCGGTCACGTCCGGTTCGATCTCCTTGCCCGTCGTCGCGGCGAGCTTGTCCGCGATCTCGAGCAACGTGAGACTGCCGCCGCTGCCGACGTTCACCGCCAGCCCGTCGGCGCGGCCGCCTTCGAGCGAGAGCGCGAACGCGCGCGCGACGTCGTGCACGGAGACGAAGTCGCGCCGCTGCAGCCCGTCCTCGAACACCCGCGGTGGACGGTCGTTCAGCAGCCGCGACGCGAAGATCGCGAGCACGCCGGTATACGGGTTCGAGAGCGCCTGGCGTGTCCCGAAAACGTTGAACAGCCGGAGCGCGACGGTCGGGATCCCGTAGGCGGGACCGCAGACGAGGCACGCGCGCTCCTGGTCGTACTTCGTCAGCGCGTAGATCGACGTCAGCCCGGGCCACTTGCGCTCGGGCGTCGGCAGCGGCTCGAGACCGGGCAGCTCCCACTCGCGCCGCTCGAGCTGCGCGCGCGTCCGCTCCGGCGGCTCCACCTCGCTCCCGTCGGCCGCGCGGTACAACCCTTCGCCGTAGATGCTCATGCTCGACGCGACGACGAGCTTCTCGACCGGCGACTCCGCGAGCGCCTCCAGGAGAACGGCGGTGCCGAGGCTGTTCGCCGAGGTGTACTCGGCGATCTCGTACATCGACTGGCCGACGCCGACGCGCGCGGCGAGATGGACGACCGCGTCGACGCCGGCGAGCGCACGCCGCACCGCGTCCGGGTCGCGCACGTCGCCGACGACGAGCTCGACGTCCCCCGCGAGATAGTCCGGCCGGACGCCGCCGCCGTGCACCTGCGGCGTGAGATTGTCGAGCGCGCGCACGCGGCGCCCGCGCGCGAGCAGCTCGTCGGCGAGATGCGAGCCGATGAAGCCCGCGCCGCCGGTGATGAGGACCGTCCTAGACGTCGCTCGTCGCTGCAGCGACGGGAGCGAGACCGGCCGCCCGCGCCAGCGCGTCCGCCTTGTCCGTCCGCTCCCAGGTGAAGTCGCCGTCGGAGCGGCCGAAGTGGCCGTACGCGGCGGTCTTCGCGTAGATCGGGCGGCGGAGGTCGAGGTCGCGGAGGATCGCCGCCGGACGGAGGTCGAAGTGCTCGCGCACGAGCTCCTCGATCCGCGGTACCGGGATCGCCTCCGTGCCGAACGTCTCGACGAGGATCGACATCGGGTGCGCGACGCCGATTGCGTACGCCACTTGGATCTGGCAGCGCTCGGCGAGGCCCGCGGCGACGACGTTCTTCGCGACGTGGCGGGCCGCGTACGCGGCCGAGCGGTCGACCTTCGTCGGGTCCTTGCCCGAGAAGGCGCCGCCGCCGTGCGGGGCCGAGCCGCCGTACGTGTCGACGATGATCTTCCGCCCGGTGAGCCCGGTGTCTCCCATCGGGCCGCCGATCACGAACCTGCCGGTCGGGTTGCAGTAGAAGAAGTCCTTGTCGTGCTCGAGCCGCCGCTCGTCGTAGAGGTCGCGCGGGAGGATCGGCCGCAGCACGTGCTCGATCAGATCCGGCTTCAACATCGTGTCGACGTCGAGCCCGTCGCGGTGCTGTGTCGAGACGAGGATCCGCTCGATCTCGACCGGCCGGCGGCGGCCGTGCTCGTCCTCCTCGTAGCGCACGGTCACCTGCGACTTCCCGTCCGGCCGCAGGTACGGGAGCACCTCGATCTTGCGGACCTCGGAGAGCCGGTGCGCGAGCCGGTGCGCGAGCATGATCGGAAGCGGCATCAGCTCGTCCGTCTCGTTCGACGCGTAGCCGAACATCATCCCCTGGTCGCCGGCGCCCTCCTGGTCGAGCGGATCGTGGTCGCCGTGCTGCTCCTCGAACGAATGCGTCACGCCCTGCGCGATGTCCGGCGACTGCTCGTCGATCGCGACGACGACGCCGCACGTCTCCGCGTCGAAGCCGTACTTCGCGCGCGTGTAGCCGATCTCCCGGATCCGCCCGCGGACGATCCGCGGGATGTCGACGTACGTCGACGTCGTGATCTCGCCGGCGACGACGACGAGACCGGTTGTGATCAGCGTCTCGCAGGCGACGCGCCCCGTCGGGTCGTCGGCGAGGACCGCGTCGAGGACGCTGTCGGAGATCTGGTCGGCGATCTTGTCCGGATGGCCCTCGGTGACGGACTCCGAGGTGAAGGAGAAGGAGCGGGCTCCCATGACGGGAGCAGGCTAGCGGATGGGCCCGCTAGCCGATCTGGACAAAGAGCGAGAAGTGGAGCTCGTCGCCGGCGGAGGTGGCGTAGCCGGTGGCCGTCCTCAGCGGGGCGAGATTCGCCTGGGTCGCGGACGGGAGCCCCTTCCCCACCATCGAGACGAGGCCCTCGACGAGCGGCACCGCGTCCTTCAGGTTCACGTAGACGAAGCCGTTCGTCTCGGCCGGCATCCCGGCGGCGGACGTGCCGTCCTTGAAGGCGGCGTCGTCCCCGAGCTTGGGGCCGCCGCCCTCGAAGTCGGCGATCCCCTGCTGCGAGGTCGAGGCGACGAGCGTGTCGCCGACGACGTCGTGGTAGAGGTGGATGTTGCCGAGGATCGAGCCGAGCCCGCCGAGTCCGCCGGAGCTCGGCAGGGAGCCGGCGGCGCTGCCGAGGCCGGCGAGGGCCCCCGAGACGGCCTTGTCGAGCGCGTCCGCCGCAGCCTGCGGGTCCGACGGGTGCGTGACGAGCGTCACCGCGGGCATCTCCGAGCCGGCGCTGACGTACAGCGCCGTCTCGCCGCCGAGCGCACCGCTCAGGCTCTTCGGCAGCGACACGCTGCTCGAGGTCGCGTCGAAGTCGGCGACGGCGAGCGCGCCCGACGGGATCTTCGAAACGAGCGTCGACGTGTAGGGCGCGGCCGGCGCCTTGCCGCCGTTCGTCCGCACGTAGCCGTCGACCTTGACGCCGTCGCTCGCCGCGACGACGTCGGCCGAGACCCACTGGAGCTGCGCGCCGCCGGCCGGCGTCGGCAGCGACGTCCCGAGCGTGCCGAGCAGCTGCATCGCCTCGGCCCCGTTTGCGTAGACGGTGGCAAGCGGGCTCGTCGCGAGCTTCGAGGTCGCGTCCTGGTACGTGTTGCTGTCCGCGAGGCTGGTGGACGCGCCGCTGACCGCGTCGAGCGCGGACTGGGTGCCGGCGATCGCGGTCCACCCGCTCACCTGCGCGGTGACGAGCGTCTTGCCGCTGTTCGCCTCGATCTTCTTCACGAGCGCGTCGAGCTTCGACGCGTCGCCGGGCTGGACGAGCGCGACGAAGTCCGGCTTTCCGTTCGACGTCGCCGGCAGGACGACGAGGTCGAGCTCGGAACCGAGCGCGGGCTGCACGTCGGTCGTCCAGTCGAGGCTCGTCTTCTTCGTCAGGCTCTGCTCGAGCTTCTCCAGCAGCGCGTCGTGTCCGGGGAACTTCTGCAGAAGCGCGTCGACCGCCTGCCACTGCGAGGACGAGACGTCGGTGTCGACCGCGACGAACGCGACGGCGTTCGCGGGCGCGACCGACGCTCCCGCGCCGAGGTCGCCGCCGGAGCCGGTCGTCGATCCGCCGCCGCAGCCGGCCAGCAGAACCGCGGCGACCGTGACGGCCGCCGCCCCGAGGATCGTCCGAGCGCGCATCGTCACTCCTCTGTCGGCTGTCGCCCCATGAGCCTTGAGACCAATTCGGACAGGCTCGCCCCAGAGAGTACCGCGCAGACACCGTCGGTGATCGGCAGCTCCACGCCGACCCGCCGGGACAGCTCCCGCAGCACCGGCGCGGTCGTGATCCCCTCGACCGTCTGGCCGATCTGGGCGATCGCCTTCTCCGGGCTCAGCCCGCGGGCGATCAGCTCGCCGGCGCGGCGGTTGCGGCCGTGGAGGCTCCAGCACGTGACGATCAGGTCGCCCATGCCGGCGAGCCCGGCGAACGTCTCCGGGCGCGCGCCGAAGGCCTCGCCGAGCCTCGCCATCTCCGCGAGCCCGCGGGTGATCAGCGCCGCCTTGCCGTTGTCGCCGAGCTGGAGCCCGTCGACCGCGCCCGCGGCGAGACCGATCACGTTCTTCGCAGCGGCGCAGAGCTCGACGCCGACGACGTCGGGATTGACGTAGGCGCGGAAGAGGGTCGAGTTGACGGCGTGCTGGAGCTGCCCGGCGAGGTAGCCGTCCTCGCTCGCGATCACCGCAGCGGTCGGGAGGCCGTGCGCGATCTCCTCGGCGAGGTTCGGGCCGGAGAGGACCGCGACGCTGCGTTTCCCGACGCGCGTCGACAGGCGCTCGCCGGTCGCCGGGTCGAGCCCCTTCGTCAGGCTGAGGACCGGCGCGTCGCCGGGCAGGCCGGCGGCGACGTCCGCGAACGCGCGGCTCGGCACGGCGAGGACGATCGCGTCGACATCGCCGGGCGCGTCCTCGAGCGGGACCGACTCGACGCCGCGGAGATCCGTGTCCGTCAGGTAGCGCGGGTTCCGCCCGGTCTCCGCGATCGCACGCGCCTGCTCGGGCGTGTGGCACGCCAGCACGACGTCGTGGCTGCGGTCGAGCAGCACGCGCGTGAACGCCGTCCCCCACGAGCCTGCCCCGACCACCAGGAAGCGCACAGCAGCGATCCTAGAGATAGAAGGCGAAGGCGCCGTAGCCGACGACGCGGCGCGCGTCGCCGCTGGCGTCGGCGGAGGTGCGGAGCTCGAGCAGCGTGCACGTCCAGCCCGCGGCGCGCGCGCAACGGAGGAGCGCGCGGAGCGCCGCGGCCCCGCACGCGTCACGGTCCCCGATCGCCTCGGCGTCGAGCTCGAGCACCCGGTCGGCGGTGCGCCGGTCGAGCAGTCGCGCGGTCGCGTCGTCGTGGTAGTGGCTCAGGTCCGTCGAGACGACGAGGAGCGCGTCCTCGGCGAGGCGAGGGACGACCTCGAGGCCGTCGTGGCCGATCGCGACCGGGAGCACCCGCAGGTCGGGCGCGGCCCGCCGCTGGAGGTACGGAAGCTCGACCTCGAGCGCGTGGTCGGCGGAGTGCGGCCGATCGTCGACCACCGCGCCGGCCGCGAGCGCCGCCGTCCGCAGGCTGTCGTCGACGGGAACGTCGCCGAGCGGGGTCCGCCACGCGTCGGCGCCCGTCACGGCTGCGCCGGCGAGCGGGACGAAGTGCGACGGGCCGAGGAGCGCGACGCGGAGTCGCGGCGCGTGCAGCGGCAGCGTCGCGAAGGCGGCCGCGGCGACGGCGCCCGAGTAGACGTGCCCGGCGTGCGGCACGACGAGCGCCCGGAGCGCGCCCGGCACGGCCGGCGGCTCCGCCGCGTCGAGCAGCAGGTCGACGTAGTCCGCCAGCTCGGCGGCGCGTGCCGGGTAGAAGGCGCCGGCGCCGACGGGTTCCCGGATCCCGCTCACATCGCCATCCGCACCGGCAGCCGGCGCCCGCCCCACCGTCCCGGCTCTGGCTCGAAGACGCCGGCGCAGCGCGCCCCGCAGGCGCGGCAGCACCCGCCGGCGTCGAGGTTCCAGGCGCCGAGCTCATACCAGTCGCGCTCGATCAGGAGCGCGCCGCAGACGTGGCACCACGTCGACTGCCCGGCCCGGTCGTGGACGTTCCCCGTGAAGGCGTGATGGACGCCGTTCGCGCGCGCGATCCCGCGGGCACGCCGGAGCGCCGCCGCCGGCGTCGGCGGCCGGTCGCGCAGCTTCCAGTCCGGATGGAACGCGGTGAAGTGGAGCGGCACGTCGGGGCCGAGCCGCTCGACCACCCAGCGCGTCAGCGCGTCCAACTCCGCGTCGGAGTCGTTGAGCCCGGGGATGAGCAGCGTCGTGATCTCGAGCCACACGTCCGTCTCGCGGGCGACGTACTCGAGCGTCTCGAGCACGGGCGCGAGCGCGCCGCCGCAGATGCGCCGGTAGAAGCCCTCGTCGAACGCCTTAAGGTCGATGTTCGCCGCGTCCACGTGCGCGAACAGCTCTGCCCGCGGCTCGGCCCGGACGTAGCCGGCCGTGACGGCGACCGCCGCGAGCCCGCGGGCGCGGCACGCGTCGCCGACGTCGACGGCGTACTCGAGGAAGATGACCGGGTCGTTGTACGTGAAGGCGACGCTGCGGCAGCCGAGCCGCTCGGCCGCCGTCGCGATCTCCTCCGGCGAGGCCGCGTCCGCGAGGGTGTCCGTCTCGCGCGACTTCGAGATGTCCCAGTTCTGGCAGAAGCGGCAGCCGAGGTTGCAGCCCGCGGTGCCGAACGAGAGCACCGGCGTCCCCGGCAGGAAGTGGTTGAGCGGCTTCTTCTCGATCGGGTCGACGCAGAACCCGCTCGACCGGCCGTACGTCGTCAGGACGAGCCCGTCGCCCTCGCGCGCCCGCACGAAGCAGAAGCCGCGCTGCCCCTCGTGAAGCCTGCACGCGCGCGGGCAGAGGTCGCACTCGATCCGACCGTCCGCGAGCCGGTGCCAGTACCGCGCGGGTGAGGGCTGCGCGACCGCCGTGTGTCGCCTCCTTCGGCGCTGCACCTACATCATGCACCCGCGCAGGCGGAAGCTGGTGCGCGTCAGGGCGTCAGGTTGAGCCGGAGTCCCGCGACCGGAATCCGCTCCCGACCGGTATGCCCGTTCGACCGGTAGACGAGCGTGATCGCCTTGTTGGCGACGAGCGTTCGGTCCGGGAGGAGGAGGTTGCAGCCGGTCATCAGGAAGTTCGACTGCACCCACGCACTGCGGTGGGGCGGGATCGTCACCGGCGTGGCGACCGCGGCACTCCAGGGATGGAGGCCGAGGACGAGGCCATCGCCCTTCGGCGGCCGAGGCGCAAGCTGGAACTGGACTGCGACCCTACGGACGACCTGCACCGACAGCGGGTCGAGAACCGCACCGGTGAGCGTCACCGGAGCCGAGGAGTGGTTCTCGATCGGCTGGCTGATCGCGTACCGGCGGCCGCGAATGCAGGCGAGATGGTCGCCGGCCGGAGTCGAGGGCCCATCGCCGTCGGCTGCCGGTCCGGCGCTCCCCGCCAGAGCAGCCGACGGAGCGAGCGGCCACGGCACGGGCCGCGCCGTCCCGCCTGCGGCGACCGCCGCAGCGGTGACGACGAGGGATCCGATCAGGAGACCGAGGCAGACCGACGTTCTCATGGCACCGGTAGGACGATTGCTTCGAGAGCGAAGTTGGCGCTACGTCCTTCGCACGAAGTCGATGGAGACGGGCACACCGTCAAGGTGGAAGCGCTCGCGCAGCTCGTTCTCGACCCAGTAGCCGTAGTCGCGGGTGACGAGGGCCGGGTCGTTGACGAACAGGCGGAAGCGCGGCGGGCGGACGCGAATCTGGGTTCCGTAGAGCAGGTTCAGCCGCTTCCCGTTCCGCGACGGCGGCTGGCGCGCCTCGCGCAGGTCGGCGAGGGCGCGGTTCAGCTCCCCCGTGGAGACGCGTGACGTGTGCCGGTCGAAGAGGTCGGCGGCGGTGTCGAGCAGCCGCTCCAGCCCGCGGCCGGTCTGCGCGGAGACGGCCAGGAACGGCGGCCGCTGGCGCAGGCGGCGGCGCAGGTGCCCGCGCACGTCCTCGATCCGCACCTGCGTGACGTCCCACTTGGAGAGCACCACGAGGGTCGAGCAGTCCGCCTTCCGCGCGACGTCGGCGACGGCGAGGTCCTGCTCGACGACGCCCTGCGACGCGTCGATGAGGACGAGCGCGACGTCCGCGCGCTCCGCCGCCTCGAGGGCGCGCAGCTCCGAGTAGTACTCGATCCCCTGCCGGTGGCGGCGCTTGCGGCGCAGCCCGGCGGTGTCGACGAGGACGAAGGTGCGCCCGCCGTGCTCGAGCACGGTGTCGATCGAGTCGCGCGTCGTCCCCGGGATTTCCGAGACGATCACGCGCTCGCGGCCGAGCAGCGCGTTCAGGAGGCTCGACTTGCCGACGTTCGGGCGGCCGAGGATGGCAACGCGGATCGCGTCGTCCGGCAGCTCCGGACGGCCGCGCGCGCCGTGCTCCTCCAACTCGTCGAGGATCCGGTCGAGCAGGTCGCCCACCGCCGTCCCGTGCAGGCCGGAGACCGGGATCGGGTCGCCGAGGCCGAGCCGGTGCAGCTCGAGCGCGAGCGACTCCTGCTTCGGGTCGTCGATCTTGTTCGCGAGCACGAGCACGGGCTTGTGCGCCTCGCGGAGGATCTGCGCCACCTCCTCGTCGCCGGGCGTCACGCCCGCGCGCGCGTCGACGACGAAGAGGACGAGGTCGGCCTCGGCGACGGCCTCGCGCGCCTGCTCCGCGATCGAGCGGGTGATCGGCGTCGCGTCGGCGATGTCGACGCCGCCGGTGTCGACGAGCAGGAAGCGCTTGCCGTTCCACTCGCAGACGAGCTCCTTGCGGTCGCGCGTGACGCCCGGCATCTCGTGGACGACGGCGGCGCGCGTGCCGCTCAGCCGGTTGACGAGCGTCGACTTGCCGACGTTCGGGAAGCCGACGATCGCAACGGTGCCGACGAGCGCGTCGGGCGGCTTCGCCTCGGTCGGAGTGTCGTCTTCCTCGGGCATCGCTGGTGCAAGCGTACGGCGTCAGGTGCCCGGCACCTCAGGGCCGCAAAGTGCCCGGCACCTCAGGGCCGCAAAGTGCCTGGCACCTGAGAGCCCTGAAGTGCCAGGCACTTCGTCACGGAAGCGTGACGGGGGCGCGCAGCTCCGCGGTCGTGCGCGGGGGAACCGCGTGTCGCGGCCGCGGCGAGCCGGCCGCGTGGAGATCGCGCAGCCAGGCCCAGAGCCGGTGCAGCTCGGCCTCGATCTCGGCCGACGCCTCGCGGTAGCCGCGCGAGCCCTTCGGGAGGCCGTCGAAGCGCATCGGCTCGCCCCAGGCGACCGAGACGGGCGCGAAGTTGCCGAACCGCCACGTCTGCGTCCCGTGGATCGCCGCGCACACGACCGGCACGTCCTCCTGGAGCGCCGCCATCGCCGCGCCCGGCTGCACCGGCCCCGGCACGCCGGCCCGCTGCCGCGTCCCCTCGGCGAAGATCCCGAGCACGTGCCCCTCGCGCACGACCTCGCGCATGTGCCGCACCGCCTCGCGATCGGACTCGCCGCGCCGCACGGAAAACGTCCCGAACGCGCGGATCAGCTCGCCGAGCCCGGGCACATTGTGTGCCTCGATCTTCGCCATGTAGTAGATCGTCCGCGGGCACGTCGCGCCGAACACCGGCGGGTCGAGCCAGTGGAAGTGGTTCATCGCGAGCACGACGCCGCCGAACTGGGGCATCCGCTCAGAGCCGTACGACCGGATCGGCGCGAAGATCCGGACGGCCGTGCCGATCGTGGCGCGTCCGACCGTCCAGACGGCGTCGACGCGGTTCACGCCGGCGAACGCTCGCGGACGAGCGCCTCGATCTGATCGACGACGTCCTCCACGCGGAGATTCGTCGTGTCGATCTCGCGCGCGTCCGGAGCGGGCCTCATCCGCTCCGCGTCCTTCTCGTCGCGGGCGCGCAGGTCGGTGGCGAGCGCGTCCGCGCCGATGCCGGGCCGCTCGGCGATCCGCCGCCGCGCCCGCTCGTCGCGGTCGGCGACGAGATAGACCTTCACCTCCGCGTCGGGGGCGACGACGGTGCCGATGTCGCGGCCCTCGATGACGACGTCGCCCTCGTGGCCGAGCTGGCGCTGCCGCTGCCGCATCACCTCGCGCACCGCCGGGTGCGCGGCGACGACCGGGACCATCCGGTCGACGCGCTCGTCGCGGATCGAGGAGGTGACGTCGGTGCCGGCGATGACGACGCGGTCGGCCTCGTCGAAGAGCACGGGCTCCGCGGCTGCGAGCTTCGCGAGCGCGTCGCCCGAACCGAGGTCGATCCCGCGCTGCATCGCCAGCCACGTGAGCGCGCGGTACATCGCCCCCGTGTCGAGGTAGCGGAAGCCGACCCGCTCCGCGAGCGCGCGCGCGACCGTGCTCTTGCCGGCGCCGGCCGGCCCGTCGATCGCGACGATCATCGTGTCACCAGGGAGTCGAGCATGTCGTAGAAGCCGGGGAAGCTTATAGCGACCGAATCGGCGCCCACGATCTCGACGCCCTCCCGCGACGCGAGCCCGGCGACGGCGCCGAGCATGGCGATCCGGTGGTCGCCCCGGGCGTCGACGCGGCCGCCGCGCAGCCGGGCCGGGACGCCGGTGATCGTCCAGCCGTCCGGGCGCGCCTGGACGTGGGCGCCGCAGGCGCGGAGCGCGTCCGCGACGGCTTCGACCCTGTCCGTCTCCTTCAAGCGCAGCTCGGCGGCGCCGGCGACGACCGTCTCCCCGCGTGCGTGCGAGGCGGCGAGCGCGACGAGCGGCAGCTCGTCGACGAGCGACGGCACCTCGTCCGCGTCGACCCGCGTGGCGACGAGCTCCGCGTGCAGGATCTGGACGTCGCCGACCGGCTCGGCTCCGGCCCGGCGGCGGTTGTAGACGGCGATGCGCGCGCCCATCCGCTCGAGGACGTCGAGCAGCCCGGTGCGGCGCGGGTTGAGCCCGAGCCCGTGGACCGTGACGTCGCTCCCGGGGACGATCGCCGCAGCGACGAGCAGCGGCGCCGCGGACGAGAAGTCGCCCGGCACCTCGACCTCGCCGAGCCGCAGCGCGCCCGCGGGCTGCACCGTCACCGAGGTCGGCCGCCGCCGGATGCGCACGCCCGCCGCCTCGAGCATCAGCTCGGTGTGGTCGCGCGTCGGCGCGGGCTCGACGACCGTCGTCGCGCCGGCGGCATAGAGCCCGGCGAGGAGGACCGCGGACTTCACCTGCGCACTCGCGACCGGAAGCGCGTACTCCATCCCCCGCAGCCCGTCGGAGCCCTCGATCACGATCGGCGCGTGGCCGTCCGTCGTGACGACGTGCGCGCCCATCCGCCGCAGCGGCTCCGCGATCCGCTCCATCGGGCGCGCGCTCAGCGACGCGTCGCCGGTCAGCTCGAACCGGCCCTCCTGCCCGGCGAGGATCCCGCAGACGAGCCGGATCAGCGTGCCCGCGTTCTCGCAGTCGACGGGATCCGCCGGTGCACTCAGGCCGCGCACGCCCTTCCCTTCGATGATCAACTCGTCGTCGCCGAGCTCCTCGATACGAATCCCCAGTGCGCGCATCGCGCGCACCGTCGCCTCCGTGTCGCCGCCGCGTCCGAAGCCGCGCACGCGCGTCTCCCCCTCGCCGATCGCGCCGAGCATGACGGCGCGGTGCGAGATCGACTTGTCCCCGGGCACGGCGACGTGCCCGACAACCGACACCGCAGGCTCGACGCGCACTAGCCGATGGTGCGCCCCATCAGGGACGCGAGCGCGCGGATCTCCGCGGCGAACTCCGGGAACTCCGAGGTCGGGATCTGCTGCGCCGCGTCGCAGAGCGCCTCCTCCGGCCGCGGGTGCACCTCGACGATGATCCCGTCCGCGCCCGCGGCCACCGCCGCCCGCGCCAGCGGCAGCACGAGGTCGCGCCGGCCCGCCGGGTGCGAGGGGTCGACGATCACCGGCAGGTGCGTCTCGGTCTTCAGCACCGGGATGGCGCTGATGTCGAGCGTGAACCGCGTCGACGTCTCGAAGGTCTTGATCCCGCGCTCGCAGAGGATGACCTCCGAGTTGCCCTCCTTGACGATGTACTCGGCGGCCATCAGCAGGTCCTCGACGGTGGACGAGAGCCCGCGCTTCAGCAGCACCGGCTTCGGCGCGCGGCCGACCTCCGAGAGGAGCGAGAAGTTCGACATGTTCCGCGCGCCGATCTGGATCACGTCGGCGACCTCGACGACCGCCTCGACGTGGCGCGGGTCCATCAGCTCGGTGACGAGCGGCAGCCCGGTCTCCTCGCGCGCCTCGACGAGGATCTCGAGCGCCTGGTCGCCGAGCCCCTGGAACGCGTACGGCGACGTGCGCGGCTTGAAGGCGCCGCCGCGGAGCATCGTCACGCCCTCCGCGCTGACGGCGCGGGCCGTCTCCAGCGTCTGCTGGCGCGTCTCGACCGTGCACGGGCCGGCGATGAAGCCGAAGTAGCCGTCGCCGATGCGGCGGCCGCGCGCCTCGATCACGGTCGGGTCGGGAGACAGCTCCCGGGAGACGAGCTTGTACGGCTTGAGGATCGGCAGCACCTGCTCGACCCCGGCGTAGCCCTCGAGCGGCAACGCCGCGAGCAGCTCGCGCTCGCCGATCGCACCGATCACCGTCGCCTCGCGGCCCGGCGTCACGAGCGCGGCGCAGCCGGCCTCCTCGAGGCGCGCGACGACCTCGTCCACCTGCTCGGGCGTCGCGTGCCCGCTCATGACGATCAGCAGCTCGGGAGCACCGGTCACGGCCATGCGACTCAGTGTAGACGCATGATTCCGTGCTTCCCGGTATTTTCGTGCGGTATGGCGGACGAGACCAAGCCCCGCGTCTTCTCCGGAATCCAGCCGACCGGCCGGAAGACGCTCGGCAACTACAGCGGCGGGTTCCGCCAGTACGTCCAGACGCAGGAGCGCGGCGACGCTCTCTTCTGCATCGTCGACCTCCACTCGATCTCGGTCGAGTACGACCCCGAGGAGCTCCGGCGCTCGACGCTCGACCTCGCCGCGCTGCTGTTCGCGGTCGGGCTCGATCCCGAGCGCTCGATCGTCTTCTGCCAGAGCCACGTCACGGCCCACGCCGAAGCCGCCTGGCTGCTCTCGGCCGTGACGAGCCACGGCCAGCTCGGGAGGATGACGCAGTTCAAGGAGAAGAGCGCCTCCCAGGAGTTCGTCTCGGCCGCGCTCTTCACGTACCCGGTCCTGATGGCCGGGGACATCCTCCTGTACCAGACCGACCTCGTTCCGATCGGCGACGACCAGCGCCAGCATCTCGAGCTGACCCGCGACGTGGCGCAGCGGTTCAACTACCGCTTCGGCGAGACCTTCAAGGTGCCGGAGGGCGTCTACCCCGAGGTCGGCGGCCGGATCATGGACCTGCAGGAGCCGACGAACAAGATGTCCACGACGACGAGCAGCGAGCAGGGCGCCGTCTACATCGTCGACGCGCCCGACACGATCCGGAAGAAGTTCAAGTCGGCGGTGACGGACTCGGGCCGCGAGGTGCGGTACGACCCGGAGGAGAAGCCCGGCGTCTCGAACCTGATCGAGATCCTGAACGTCGCGAGCGGAGAGCCGATCGACGTGATCGAGGCGGAGTTCGACGGCCAGGGCTACGGCGCGTTCAAGGAGGCCGTCGGCGAGGCGGTCGTCGAGCTGCTGACGCCGATCCGGGAGCGCTACGAGGCGTTGCGCGCCGACGAGCGCGAGCTGCAGCGGCTGCTCGCCGTCGGCGCGGAGAAGGCGCGGCGCGCCGCCGAGCCGACGCTCGAGGCGATGTACGAGCGGATGGGCTTCGCGAAGGCCGAGGCCGGGCGGCACTTCGGCGTCGCGCGGCCGCGCGGGCTGTAGCGCAGGAACGCCTCCATCTCGTAACCTCTGCGACACCGCCTCGCCGCCCACACCCGCTGCGGCGGCGACGAGGCTCCCTTGCGGCGACTTGGGACACCGCACACGAGAAGGGGGAGTCGTATGAGAAGGGGGACTGCGCTCGCAGTGGCCGTCGCCGCTGCGCTCGCCGCCATCGCCGCCGTCAGTGTCACCGCCGCGGTCGGGGACAACGGACACGGCGGCGACCACAACGCCTCGAGCTGCCAGCTCGGCGCCGACGGCAACCGGATCCGGCACGTGATCGAGATCCAGTTCGACAACGTGCACTACAACCGCGACAACCCGAACGTCGCATCCGACCTCCAGCAGATGCCGCACCTGCTCAACTTCCTCAAGGGCAACGGGACGCTGTTCACGAACGACCACACGATCCTCATCTCGCACACCGCGGGCGGGATCCTCTCGACCCTCACCGGCCTCTATCCGGACCGCCAGGGCCAGACGGTCACGAACAGCTACGACTACTTCCCGGCGAGCAAGGTCCCGACCTTCACGAGCTCGTTCAAGTACTGGACGAACCCGGTCGACCCGGTCGGGGACACGCTGCCGAACATGATCACGGACACGGGCAAGACGACGCCTGCACCGTGGGCCCCGTTCACGCGCGCCGGCTGTGACGTCGGCGGCGTCGGCACGGCGAACCTCGAGCTCGAGAACAACTCGACCGCACCGACCGGCGACATCACCCAGGTCTTCGGCGTCGGCTCGCCCGAGTGGAACGAGGCGGTCCAGAACCCGCAGATCGCGCAGACCGACTTCGTCGGCATCGCCATCCATTGCTCGCAGTCGCCGCAGAGCGTCTGTGCCGGCAATCCGAACGCCAAGCCGGATGCGCTCCCGGACGAGCCGGGCGGGTACACCGGCTTCAACGCGCTCTACGGGACGAAGTACGTCGACCCGGCGATCACGCACGGCAACGCCTGCGTCGACGACACGAGCGGCCAGCCGGTCACCGACCCGATCGGCGTCTGCGGCTTCCCGGGCTTCGACGGGATGCTCGCGAAGAACACGCTCGGCTACATCGCGCAGATGCAGGAGGCCGGCGTCCCGGTGACGTACGGCTACATCTCCGACGTGCACGACCTCCACGTCCCGACCCTGAGCACGGACTCGTACTCGAGCTCGGCGACCGGGCCGGGCGAGCTCGCGCACGAGCTGCAGCTGAAGGCCTACGACGACGCGTTCGAGTCGTTCTTCGATGACCTGGCGCGCCACGGGATCAACCGCGACAACACGCTGTTCGTGATCACCGTCGACGAGGGCGACCACTTCGCCGGCGGCGTCGGCAACCCGCAGCCGGGCCAGAGCTGGCTCGTCTACGACCATCGCACGTGCACGAACCTCGCGGCGTGCCCGACGAACCAGATCGGCGAGGTCGACGCGAACATGAACGGGCTCCTGCCTCTGGCCGACCGGAACCCGTCGTCGGGGACGATCAAGTACGACATCCACTTCGACGACGCTCCGGCCTTCTACCTCACGGGCCAGCCCGCCCGGACGGACTCGTTCGTGCGCTCGTTCGAGCGTGACGTCGGCAATCTCTCCTCGCTCGACCCGTACGCACAGGGCGGCCCGGCAACGGTGCCGCTGACGCAGGGGCTCGCCGACCCGGTCGAGGAGCAGGCCCTGCACATGGTCAACGCCGATCCGAACCGGACGCCGACGTTCACGATGTTCGGCAATCCCGACTTCTTCTTCCAGCTGTCGAATCCGTGTTCCGGACAGGCGACGTGCGTGCTGTCGGGGTTCGCGTGGAACCACGGCGACATCCAGCAGGAGATCGGGAACACGTGGGTGGGCTTCGTCGGCCCCGGCATCGCCCGGGGCGGCATCGACCCGACCACGTGGACCGACCACACGAACGTCCGGCCGACGATCCTCTCACTCGTCGGGCTGAAGGACGACTACGCGGAGGACGGGCACGTGATCGTGCAGGCAGTCGACCGGCACGCGCTGCCGCCGGCTCTCCAGGGCTCGATCGTCCCGAAGCTCGAGGACGCGTACGAGCAGGTGAACGCGTCGTTCGGCGAGTTCGCGGCGGCGACGCTGAAGGCGTCGACGGAGGCGCTCGAGAGCGGAACCACGTCCGACGACTCGCTCTACACGTCGATCGAGGCGTCGATCGGGACACTGACGACGCAGCGCAACGTGCTCGCGACGCAGATCAAGACGGCGTTGAACGCGGCCGCGTTCAACGGCACGCCGATCAACCCGTCGCAGGCCCAGAGCTGGATCGACCAGGCGAACCAGCTGATCTCCCAGGCCCAGGCGCTGTCCTGAGCCGCTGAACCTCGTGGGGCTCGAGCTCGCGCCAGGCGCCGGGCTCGAGCCCCGCAAGCGTCAGCCCCGCGTAGGCGCTGCGGTGCAGACGGACGACCGGGTGTCCGACCGCCTCGCACATCCGCTTCACCTGGTGCTTGCGCCCCTCGTGGAGGACGAGCTCGATCCGGTGCGGGCCGAGTCGGCGCGCGCGGGCCGGCGCGGTTCGGCCGTCCTCGAGCTGGACGCCGTCGCGGAGCCGGCGCAGCGCCGCGTCGTCCGGCTCGCCCTCGACCTCCACCTCGTACGTCTTCTCGACGCCGTAGCGCGGGTGCGCGAGCCGGTGCGCGAGCGGGCCGTCGTTCGTCAGCACGAGCGCGCCCGTCGTGTCGGCGTCGAGGCGGCCGACCGGGACGACGCGCGGCTCCTTCGGGACGAGGTCGACGACGGTGCGCCGGTGTTGCGGGTCACGGGCGGTGGTGACGACGCCGGCGGGCTTGTGCAGGAGCAGGTACGCAAGCCGCTGCGGCGCGACCTCGCGCCCGTCCACCTCGACGCGGTCGGTCGCCTCGACGAACGTGTTCAGCTGCCCGGCCTCGCCGTTGACGCGGACGCGCCCGGCCTGGATCAGGGCGTCCGCGCCGCGTCGCGACGCGACGCCGGCGCGGGCGAGGTACGCGTTGAGCCGCATCCGGCGGATTCTCCCATCGAGGTGCCCGGCACCTGCGCCCGCTCAGGTGCCTGGCACCTGGGGCTGCTCAGGTGCCTGGCACCTCAGGGCTCTGAAGTGCCAGGCACTTCGTCACGACTTCGTGCCCGACACCTCGCGGGCATGGAGCTCCGCGCACCGCTTCCGGAGCGAGCGCGCAGCGCGCTCGCGGTGCGCCTCGGCGTCGTGCGGCTCCGGCAGCACCTCGAGGTAGGCGAGGATCCGCTCGCTGCCGACGAGGACGGAGCCGTCGTCGAAGAGGAGCGCCGGAACCGACCGCTGCGCCGTGTGGAACTCGAGCTCGTCCCGCTCCTCGACATCGGCCGGCACCTGCCGCGCGACGTAGTCGAGCCCGAGCTCCGTCAGCCGCTGGCGGACGCGCTGCGAGCCGCGGCACCACTCGGTCTGGAACAGCTCGAGCATCACGCCACCGAGTCGACGACGCGCGCGAGCCGCGCGCGCACATCGTCGGCGACGGGTGCGAGCTCCCCGCTGCCGACGAGCTCGAACAGCGGCCGCGGGTCGACCGCGAGGACGTGCGTCGTCCCGTGCTCGACGTGGACGACGACGTTGCACGGGAGCAGCACCCCGATCTCGGGCTCCTCCGACAGCGCGCGGTGCGCGAGCGACGGATTGCACGCCCCGAGGATCAGATACGGCTCTCGCTCGACCTCGAGCTTCGCCTCCAGGGTCGCCTGGACGTCGATCTCGCAGAGCACGCCGAAGCCCTCGTCCGCGAGCGCGCCGCGCACGCGCGCCACGGCCTCCCCGAACGGCAGCGGCGTCGTCCGTGCGATCGCGTAGCGGATGCCGGACACAGGCATGGCAGCCTCCTTCGCGCGGGTTCTCCCTCAATGAGAGCGCGCCCGCGGCGCGGCGCCATCCGCAGATTCCCGCTAGGCCGTACGGAGGTCCGCGACCTCGTGGAGCCGCTCGCGGATCTCGTCCGCGCCGGCGCCGAGATCGTCGAGGCGCGGCAGCTCGGAGAGGCTCTCGAGTCCGAAGATGCGCTCGAACAACGGCGTCGTCCGGTAGCGGATCGCGCCGCCGGCCGCGTCGTCGCGGCCCGCCTCGGCGATGAGACCCCGCTCCGTCAGGTTCGCGACCGCCGAGTCGGCGGCGACGCCGCGGATGCGCGCGATCTCCGGCCGTGTGCACGGCCCGAGGTAGGCGACGATCGCGAGCGTCTCGAGCGACGCCTGCGAGAGGTTCCGCTGCGCCGGCTTCTCGAACAGCCGCGCGCACGCCTCGGACGCGTCCCGCGACGCGCGGAAGGCCCAGCCGCCCGCGACGCGCTCGAGCACGACGCCGCTGCGGCCCTCGCGGTAGCGGTCGCCGACGAGCCCGAGCGCCGCCTCGACCCGCTCGGGATGGTCGTCCGCGGCCTCGGCCAGCTCCTCGACGGAGAGCGGCGCCGAGGCGACGACGAGCAGCGCCTCCAGCGTCCGGGCGAGCTGGTCGAGCGGGTTGGCCGCGATCAGGCGGAGCGGGCGGTCCATACGACGGTCCTTTCGTCTCGGGCGGTGAACTCCTCCCCGGCTCGCGCGACGCGGATCGGCGCGAACGGGGCGGCCTGGTCGATCGTGATCTCGCCGTTCCGGCGCAGGTCGAGGAGCGCGAGGAACGCGACGGCCTGCTCGACGCGCGACAGCCCGCCGACCTCGGCGTCGAAGTCGAAACGGGAGCGGCGGCGGAGCACGGCGCGGAAGCGCTCGAGGAACTGCGTCACCGGCGGGAAGCGGAGCGCCATGTGCGAGAGCGACACCTGCGGCGGCGGCGTCGCGAGCAGGCGCAGCGCGGAGGCGAGCCGCAGCGGCTCCTGCGGCGCGAGCGGCTGCTCCGCCTTCGGCGCGAGCGGCGCCGGGCCGAGCCGGAAGAAGCGGTCGCCCTCCGTCTCGAGCCGGGCACGCAACCAGGCGGCGGCCTCCTTCATGCGCCGGTACTCGGCGAGCCGCCGCGCCAGCTCCTCGGCCGCCGCCTCCGGCTCGAGCTCCGCGAGCTCGGCGGCCTCCTCCGGGAAGAGCCCGCGCGCCTTCAGCTCGAGCAGCGCCGCGATCAGGACGAGGAACTCGCCGCACGCCTCGAGATCGAGCTGCTCGCGCTCCGCCAGCCGCTCGAGGAAGGCCATGACGATGCCCGCCACGTCGATCTCCCGCAGCTCGAGCTCGTCCCTCAGCACGAGCGTCAGCAGAAGGTCGAACGGGCCCTCGAACGCGTCGAGGTCGAGCTCCAGCTCCCGGACGATCACTGATCGGACCCTAGTTGCACTACCGGACGCGCCCCTTCGGCACGGCCATCTTCGGGCCGGTCGGGATCGGCCTCGGCCGCGCCGCCCGCTCGTCCGCCGTCCCGTGGAAGAACTGCCACCAGACGAAGAAGGCGACCGAGCCGACGAAGCACAGAAGCGAGACCCAGAAGTTGACCCGCTGGCCGAGGAAGTGGTTGGACGGGTCGATGCGCAGCGTCTCCTCGTACGTGCGGAACGCCGTGTAGATGGCGATGTAGAGCGCGAACAGGCCGGGGCGCTTGATCGTGAAGCGCCGGTCGATCCAGAGCAGCGCCACCACGCCGAGCAGGTCCCAGACGAACTCGTAGAGGAACGTCGGGTGGTACAGGTGCGCGGCCGTCTTGCCGTGGATCTCGAGCGCCCACGGCAGCGTCGTGTGCTTCCCGTACAGCTCCTGGTTCCACCAGTTCCCCCAGCGGCCGATCCCCTGCGCGAGCAGGAGGCCGGGCGCGACCGCGTCCATCATCAGGCGGACGGGGTTGCCCGAGCGGTGGACGATCCACCCGCCGACGAGGACGCCGAAGGGGATCGCGCCCCAGATCCCGAGCCCGCCGGACCAGACCGCGAACGGCCCGTACCAGTGCGCGTGGATGGCCGAGTCCTGGTTCCAGCTCGTGATCAGGTGGTAGATGCGCGCGCCGACGATGCCGGCGATCACGCCCCAGACGGCGCAGCGGAAGATCAGGTCCCAGTCGCCGCCCCACTTCACCCAGCGGTAGCCGGTGAGCCCGACGCACGCCGCGATCGCGAGCAGCAGCGTGACGCCGTACATGTGGATCGTGAAGGGGCCGACGTGGTAGACGCCCGTCGGCGGGGACGGGATCGATGCGAGCAGCGCGCCGGTCACCGGCGCCATTCTGCCGACAGGACCGGCCTGGCGCAGGGTCTAGCGGAGGATCTTCAGCGCCAGCTCGGGCGGACAGCCGCGCTCGAGGAGCCCGACCGCCGCGTGCAAGTCGACATCGAACCGCAGTGCGAGCTCGAAGGCCGCCTCGGGCTCGAAGCCGGCGCGCTCCAGCTCCTCGGCGCGCCACCGCTCGACCCGCTCGACCTCCGTCTCTTCGTACGCGACCTGTTCCACCGCAGACATTTCGCATCCTTCCGACGTTCGCCCTTCCCTATTCGGGAAAACCCGGAGAACGGATCACCCCCCTACGAGGTATCTCGCGCCGATCGCTACGAGCGGAGCGGCCTTACAGAGGCCTGACCCGGGGCTGACGCAGCCCGTACGCCGCGGAACCACCGTCAGTCGGGTCGAGCGCCGCTCGGCCGGCACAGACGGAGGTCACGAAGATGTTCAAGCTCACGGCGATCGCGGCGGCAGTGGTTGCCTTCGCGATCCTCCCACTCGGCGCCGTCGCGGCGCCTCCCGGCGGAAGCGGCTCGCAGGCACCCGCCAAGCCCGGCGTCCACTGGTTCGCAGGCTCGGTCGCGAGCGTCGGCAGCGACTCGCTCAGCGTCAACGTCCTGTGGACCGGCCCGAAGGACGGGCAGCTGAACGGCACGACGGTCAGCGTCGGCGTCGACTCGAGCACGCAGATCGAGAACGGCAAGACGAAGTCGCCGGCGCAGCTGTCCGACATCCAGCCGGGCGATCTCGTCAGCATGCGGGCGACCGCGGCCGACGCGACGCTCGCCTCGCTGACGGCGACGCACATCCGGATCTGGTGCAACTGCCACTGGATCGGCGGAACGATCAACAGCGTCGGCAGCAGCTCGATCAGCGTGCACGTCGACCGGACCGGCCCGTACGACACCGTGCTGAAGGGCACGGACGTGACGGTGCAGGTGAACGGCTCGACGACGTACATCAAGGGCAAGGACAAGACGCCGATCTCGCTCTCCGACCTCCAGGTCGGCGCGGGAGTCGGCGTCGTCTTCGGCGCCGACGGCTTCTTCAAGGCGCCGGGGTTCGACCCGGAGAAGGCGACGTTCACCGCGTCGCGCGCGCACGAGTGGCTGAAGCGGCAGGCGCCGCCGCCCTCGAGCGACGCGGGCAGCGCCGCCGGCACCACCCCCTAGGCTCCCTCCCCGCAGACGCGCCGGGCCGGTGCCATCCTCCGGCCCGGCGCCGCCGCGCACGTCGTAGGCTGGCGGGGTGCACGAGCTGCGACCCGGGCTCTGGACGTGGACGGCGAGCCACCCGGACTGGACGAGCCCGGAGCACGGCTGGGGGCCGGTCGTCCGCTCCTACGCGCTCGACGCCGGCGCGGTCTTCGTGCTCGTCGACCCGCTCGCGCCGCCGCCGCTCGTCGAGGAGTTCGCCGCCGGCAAGGAGGCGATCGTCGTCCTGACGGTGCTCGACCACGAGCGGAGCGCGGCGGAGTGCGTCGAGCGCCTCGGCGCGCGCGTCTACGCGCCGCACGCGGTCGTCGCGGAGCTCGCGACGACGGCGACGGGGTACGCGGCCGGCGACGCGCTCCCCGGCGGCGTCGAGGCGTGCACCGGCTTCTGGCCGAACGAGGCGACGCTCTGGCTCGCCCGGCACCGCGCGCTCGTCACCGGCGACGTGCTCATCGCCGAGCACGGCCTCTCGATCTCGCCCGAGGACTGGCTCGGCGGCGCGGCGACGCCGGAGCAGGTGCGCGAGGGCCTGCGCCCGCTCCTCGAGCTGCCGGTCGAGCTCGTCCTGCCGACGCACGGCGACCCGATCGTCCGCGACGCGCACGCGGCGCTCGCCGCCGCGCTCGGTGCGAACTAGAGGACGGCAGCCTCGCCGAGCAGCGCCTTCGCCTCGGCGAAGAAGTCCGGAACCGGCTGCACCTTGGGGCCGAGCTCGAGCAGCTTCGGGCCGACCGACGTGACGGCCTCGACGTAGACCGGCGCCTCGCCGGGGTAGCGGCCGACGACGTCGGCGAGCTCGCGAATCAGCCCGGCCGGCGCGACCCGCGCGTCGACCTTCAGCCGCACCTCGCGCCGCTCGGGCACCGCCTCGAACGGGGTGATCTCGATCGCGATCAGCTTCGTCTCCCCCTGCTGCTTGTGGTCGACGCGGCCTTTCACGACGAGCACGCGGTCCTGGACGATCAGGTCGCGCGCGAGCGCGTACACCGAGTTGAACGCGACCGCCTCGACCGCGCCGGTCACGTCCTCGAGCCCGACGAACACCATCGGCTCGCCCCTCTTCGTCGTCAGCTGCTTCACCGCCGCGACGATCCCGCCGACGACGACGACCTCGCCGTCGCGCCGCCGCTCGAGCTCCGACAGCGCGCAGTCCGTCTTGCGCCGCAGCTGGTCGCGGATCCCGGAGAGCGGATGCTCCGACACGTAGAGGCCGAGGCTCTCCTTCTCCATGTGCAGCAGCTCGCCCTTCTCGAACTCGTCGGCCGGGATGACCGGATGGTGGCGCGGAGCCGGCTCGCCGGCCGCGTCGCCGAGGTCGAAGATCGAGCCCTGGCCGAGCAGCCTGTCCGCCTGCTGCTTCTGCCCCCAGGACAGCGCCTGCTCGAGGCACTCGAGCATCCCCTTCCGCGGCGCGCCGGTCGAGTCGAGCGCGCCAGCCTTGACGAGCGACTCGAGCGCACGCTTGTTCGACACCTGCGGGTCGACGCGCTCCGTGAAGTCCCAGATCGTCGTGAACGGCCCGCCCTCGTCGCGCGCGCGCACGATCGCGCGGCACGCCGCCTCGCCGACGTTCTTCACCGCGTTCAGCCCGAAGCGGATCTTCCCCTCGACGACGGCGAAGTCGATCTGCGACTGGTTCACGTCCGGCGGCAGCACCTCGATGCCGAGCTCGTCGCACGCGTTGACGTAGAACGGCACCTTGTCCTTCGTGTTCATCACGGAGGAGATCAGCGCCGCCATGTATTCCTTCGGATGGTTCGCGCGCAGCCACGCGGTGCGGTACGAGATGAGCGCGTAGCAGGCGGCGTGCGACTTGTTGAACGAGTAGTCCTGCGCCTGCTCCATGTCGGCCCAGAGCTGCTGCGCGACCGACGCCGCCGTCCCGCTCGCCGCGCAGCCCTCGAGGAACTTGCCCTTGAGCGACGCCATCAGAGAGTGGATCTTCTTGCCGATCGCCTTGCGCAGGTCGTCGGCCTCGGCGGGCGAGAACCCGGCGATCTGCTTCGCGATCTCCATGTACTGCTCCTGGTAGATGCAGATGCCGTACGTCGAGGACGTGATCTGCTTCAGCCGCTCGTCCGGGTAGCTGACCGCCTCCTGGCCGTTCTTGCGGCGCGCGTAGACGGGGATGTACGCCATCGGGCCCGGCCGGTAGAGCGCGACGAGCGCGATGATGTCCTCGAACGACGTCGGCTTCACCGAGCGCAGAGCCTCGCGCATCCCCGACGACTCGAACTGGAAGACGCCGGTCGCCTCGCCGCGCGCGAGCATCTCGTACGTCTTGCGGTCGTCGAGCGGGATCGCGCCGATGTCGAGATCGCCGGCGAGCGCGCACGCCTTGTCGATCACGTCGAGGTTGCGCAGCCCGAGGAAGTCCATCTTCAGGAGCCCCAGCGACTCGACGTCGGTGCCGGAGAACTGCGTGACGATCTCCTGGTCGCCGCCCTTCTGCTGGAGCGGCAGCACGTCCATCAGCGGCTCGGCGCCGATCACGACCGCCGCGGCGTGGATCCCGTCCTGACGCGTCAGTCCCTCGAGCGGCTTCGCGAGGTCGACGATCTCGCGCGTCGTCGGATCGGAGTCGTACGCCTGCCGCAGCTCCGCGCCGGGCTTGAGGCAGTCGTCGAGTGTCTGCCCCGGTCCTTCCGGGATCAGCTTCGCGACCTTGTCGACCGTCCCGTACGGATGCTCGAGCACGCGGCCCGCGTCGCGCACCGCCGCGCGCGCGGCCATCGTCCCAAAGGTGATGATCTGCGCGACGCGGTCGCGTCCGTACTTCTCGCGCACGTAATTGATCACCCGCTCGCGGCCCTCCACGGCGAAGTCGATGTCCATGTCCGGCATCGACTTGCGCCCCGGGTTGAGGAAGCGCTCGAACAGGAGGTCGTAGCGGATCGGGTCGATGTCGGTGATCTCGAGGCAGTACGCGACGAGGCTGCCGGCGGCGGAGCCGCGGCCGGGGCCGACGCTGATCCCGTCGCGCTTCGCGAAGCCGACGAAGTCGGCGACGATCAGGAAATAGTCGGCGAACCCCATCTCCTTGATCGCCTTCAGCTCGAACTTGAGCCGCTCCCGGAGCTCCGGCCCGACGGTGTCGTACCGCCGTGCGAGCCCTTTCTCGCACAGCTCGACGAGGTAGTCGAACGTGTCGCGGCCGTCCGGCGTCGGGAAGTGCGGCAGCAGGATGCGGTCGAGCGCGATCTCGACGTTGCAGCGCTCCGCGATCTCGACGGTTCGGCGCAGCGCGTCCTCGTGGCCGGTGAAGTCGGCGGCCATCTCGGCCGGCGTCTTGAAGTAGAACTGGTCGGTCTCGAAGCGCCAGTGGCTCGGGTTCTTGAGGCTGTCGCCGGACTGGATGCAGAGCAGCGCCTCGTGCGCGCGCGCGTCCTCGTGGCGGAGGTAGTGGACGTCGCCGGTGGCGACGAGCGGCAGCCCGCGGCGCTCGGCCAGCTGCGCGAGCACGGGGTTGATCCGCTGCTGGACGTCGAGGTGCGCGTTCTGCATCTCGACGTAGACGTCGTCGCGGCCGAAGATCGTCTCGAGCCGGTCGAGCTCCGCCTCGGCGTCGGTCGCGCGCCCTTCCTCGAGCGCCTTGCAGACGCGGCCGGAGAGGCAGCCGGAGAGCGCGATCAGCCCGCCGGCGTGCCGCTCGAGCAGCTCCCAGTCGACGCGCGGCTTGTAGTAGTAGCCCTCGAGGTAGCCGAGCGAGCTGAGCTTGATCAGGTTGCCGTAGCCCTCGTTCGTCTCGGCGAGGAGGGTCAGGTGCGCGTAGCCCTTCTGCAGCGCCTTGCGGTCGTCGGCGACGTAGACCTCGCAGCCGACGACGGGCTTCACGCCCTCCTTCCGCGCCGCCTTGAACAGGCCGATCGTGCCGGCCAGCGACCCGTGGTCGGTGAGTGCGACCGCCGGCATCCCGAGCTCCGCCGCCCTGGCCGCGAGCTCCGGGATCCGGCACGCCCCGTCGAGGATCGAGTACTCCGAGTGGACGTGCAGGTGGACGAAGGGCGGCGTTTCGGACACGGCCACCGACTCTACTCGCATCTCCCGACAGCATCGGAACGCGCCGATTCGCACTACAGCGAGTCGAGGAACTCCCGCGGGGAGACGACCGGAATCGCCTTTCGGAGGCCGAGCAGATGGGCGTCTCCGGAGACGAGCGTCGCCCTCTCCGCTCGCGCAAGCGCGACCAGGTAGTCGTCTCCCGGGTCGCGCGACCGGATCGCCGACCCCTGCTCCGGGTCATCCGCGACCTCGGCGAGCTCCCGCAGCATCGACACGAACGCGGCCGCATCGTCGGCTGCGAGCCGCGCTCGGATCTTCGGGTAGGCGAGCGCTCTCTCGACCTCGGCGAGGAGTCGCGCCGAGACGACGAGCTCGAACTCGCCGAGCAGGCAGCGCTCGAGGAGAGCAGCGGGCGCGCCGGCTTGCGAGAGCGCGGCAGAGACGAGGACGTTCGCGTCGAGAGCCGCCCGCACGCGTCAGCGCTTGCGCGTCTCGTGCTGTGCCTCGACCGCGAGCGCAAGCGCCTCGTCTTCCGAGAGGTCGGCCTTGGCCCAGATGCGGTCGAGAAGATCGAGCCCGAGATCGCGACGCAGCGCGTCCTCGATCACGTCGCTGTCGCGCCGCCCCGTCCGCGCCGCCTTGACGCGCACCGCGCGGAGGACACGCTCGTCCAGCGTCACCGTCGTCCGGAGCTTCGGCATAACGGCATCATAGCATCGAGATGCGGCAGGGCCGGCGTTCAGTTCCACTCCGGCGGCGCGAGCTCGAGACGGGGACGGGAGGCCTCGAGGAGACGCAGCCGCGCGCGCGCCTCCTCGGCGAGCTCCGCGGCGAGCCGGAGGACGATCGCACGCGCGACCGCGCTGCCACCGCCCCGAAGCTCGAGGTCGGCGAGCGCCTCCTCGGCGCCGGCGACGCCGGCGTCGCGCGCAGCCCGAACCGCCTCGAACGCCGGGTCGGCCAGTCCTTCCGCCCAGAGATCCGGGGTCATCCGGCGCGCCCACGACCTCGCCTCGCGCATGTCGCCGCGGTCGAGCGGAAACGAGACGAAGCTGAGGCACGCGTGGCAGATCCCGACGCCGTCGAGATCGAGGTCGAGCGACCGCACCAGTCCGTCGAGATCGCGCACCGTCCGACGGTACGCAGCGCCGCCGCGCGCCGCTAGTCGCTCTTTCGGCCCCGTCTAGTCGACGCGGTACGCCATCAGGATCGCGTCCACGTCCTCGCCGGCTCGCCGGTAGTGGCCCTTGCGGTAGCCCTCGCGCTCGAAGCCGAAGCGCTCGTACAGGCGGATCGCCGGCTCGTTCCACGGGAAGACGTGGAGCTCGAGCTTGCTGATGCCGGCGACGCGAGCCCAGTCGACCGCCGCCTCCAGCAGGGCGCGGCCGATGCCCTGCCGGCGCGCGTCCTTCGCCACCATCAGGCCGAGGTCGGCGACGTGCGCGCTCGCCGGATGCGGGTCGCGCGCGACCGAGAGCCGTCCCACGACCGCGCCGTCCGCGCGCTCGGCGACGAACACCGCCGCGTGCGGATAGCGGCGCAGCGCCTTCAGGTAGCGGCGCTCGTCACCGACGCTGCGCCACTCGCCGTCGGCCGAGATCAGCCACGCCTCCGGCTCGCCGCTCACCGCCTCCGCCAGCCGGGTGAGACCCTCCGCGTCGCCGGGATCCGCCGGGCGGACGACGAACTCGGTACTCACGACACGACCACGCCGGCGCCGCCCCGGCGCGGGTCGCCCGCCGCGGCGAGGCTCCCGTCGCCGAGCACCTCGACCGCGCTGACGCCGCCGAAGTAGAGGTTCCGCCGCCGGAAGCGCACGACCTCGCGGCCCTCCGCCTCGAGCCGGTCGGCGACCGCCGCGTCCTCGCAGTAGACGACGCCGGCCTCGGCGTGCACCCGAGGCGCGTCGACCGCCGCCTCGACGCCCATCCCCTTCCCGACGACGCTCGCCACGACCTGGAGGATCGCGCCCCGCAGCCTCGCCGAGCCGGCGGAGCCGACGACGAGGCGCGGACGCCCGTCGCGGAGCACGAGCGACGGCGCCATCATCGACGTCAGCCGCATCCCGGGGCGCGCGTTCCCGGCGAGGTCGGCCTCGCCGAGCATGTTGTTGAGGTGGATGCCGGTCCCCGGCACGACGACGCCGCTGCCGGAGCCGAGCGACGCCGACAGCGACGCGGCGTCGCCCTGTGCGTCGACGACGGAGATGTGCGTCGTCCCCGACAGCAGCCGCCTCGCTGCGCCGCTCCGCTGGAGCACGCGCAGGAACGACTCGCCGCGCACCGCCTCCTGCGCCTCCATCGCGGCGACGATCGCCTCGGCGTCCGGCTCGGCGCCGCCGAGCGCGCGCAGCCCGAGCGCGATGAGCACGCCGCCGCTCGACGGCGGCGGGTTCGAGCGGAACTCGTGGCCGCGGTACTCGACCGCGAGCGGCCGGCGCCGGACGACGCGGTAGCCGGCGAGGTCGTCGAGGGAGAGCGCGCCGCCGCCCGCCTGCACGTGGTCGACGATGCGCCGCGCGAGCGCGCCGCGGTAGAGGACCGCTGCGCCCTCCTCGGCGATCCGCTCGAGCGTGGCCGCGAAGTCCGGGAGGACGAACCGCTCGCCCGCGCGGAGCGGCCCGTCGGCGCCGCGGTACATCGCGTCGCCCTCCGGCGAGTGGCGGAGCAGCCCGTCGAGGATCCGGTGGAGGTACCCCTGCGGCGGCGTCACCTCGAAGCCTTCCCGCGCGAGCCGGGCCGCGGGGGCGACGAGCTCGGCCCACGGCAGCGAGCCGAACCGGCGATGGGCGGCCTCCAGCCCGAGCGCCGTCCCCGGCACGGCGACCGCCGCCGCGCCGGTGTGGAAGACCTGCTGCGAGTCCCCGTCGAAGTCGATCTCGAGCCGGAGCAGCTCGCTCTCCCCGGCCGGAGACCGCGGGACCGTAACGAAAAAGTCATAAAGCCTCGAGATTCCCTCGCTACCGTGGTGGACGAGCATGAAGCCGCCGCCGCCGGGGCCCGTCAACGGGCTCTCGCAGACCCAGGAGACGCACGCAGCGGCGACGCACGCGTCGACGGCGTTGCCGCCGGCCTCGAGCACGGCGGCGCCCGCCTCGGCGGTGAGCGCGTGTCCCGCGGCGACGGCCCCTCGCATGGCGCGGAGCCTACTTCGCCGGCGCCGCAAACCACTTGTGCCGCGCGCCGTCTCAGCCGATACGAGGACAGTGGGTCATCACGTGCACGACATCGTCAACCGCCTGGGACGGCGGGGTCTCGCGGCCGCCGGCGGCACGCTCGTGGCGCTCGCTGTCCTCGTCTCGACCCCCCAGCTGCTCGGCTCGCGCGTCGACGCGGCGATCGGCTCGCTCGACCACGCGAGCCTGACCTGGCTCTGGCTGGGGGGCGCCGGCTTCCTCGTCGCGGCGCTCGCCTCGGCCGGGTCCTGGCTCTCGGCCATCCGCATGTGCGGCGGCACGCTCACGGCCGGCGACGCCTGCGCGCGCTACGGCGCCGGCTCGCTCGTCAACACGCTCGTGCCCGCGCGCGCCGGCGACGCCGTCCGGATCGGGCTCTTCTCGCGCGCGCTGCCGAACCGGGAGCGGCTGTGGACGACCGGCGGCGCGTTCGCGGCGCTCGGGGCGGCGCGGGCCGTCGTCCTCGCGGCGCTCGTCGTCGCCGGGTCGCTCGCCGGCGCGATGCCGCTCTGGCCGCTGCTCATCCTGCTCGGCCTCGTCGCGGTCGCCGTCGTGCTCGCGTGGCACGAGCGGCGCCGCCCCGCGGGCGGCCGCCTCTCGCATCTCCTCGACGCCTTCCGCGCGCTCGGCCGCGAGCCGCGCTGCGCACTCCGCCTCGTCGCCTGGGTCGCGCTCTCCACGGCCGGGCGCCTCGCCGCGGCAACGGCCGTCGGCGCGGCGCTCGGCATCCGCGACCCGCTCGCGGCGGCGGTCGTGATCGTCCCCGCCCTCGACGTCGCGGGGATGCTGCCGCTCACGCCGGGGAACTTCGGGGTCACGAGCGGCGCGGTGGCGATGGCGTTGCAGGCGCACGGGGTCTCCTTCACGCACGCGCTCGCGGCCGGGATCGCGTTCCACGCGGTCGAGACCACGGTCGGGATCCTGTTCGGGCTCGCGAGCGTGATCTGGCTCGCGCCGTACCCGACGCCCGCGCTGCGGCGGCTCGCGCTCGCCGGCACCGCGGCGATGGGCTGCCTCGCCGTCGCGGGGGCGTTCAGCGCCACCGTGATCGTGCCGCTCGTCTGAGCGGAACGACCGTCGGGAGGGCGGCGCCGCCGGGGTAGTCTCCAGGGGTGCACTCGCGCCACCCGCTCCTGCGCGAGGCGGTGCTCTCGGCGGTCGCCGCAGCCGCGATCGCGGCCGTGCTGGCCTGGCTCGGCCCGCCCGGCACCGACCTCGCCGCGCACGCGTACCAGCGGACGCTCTTCCTCGAGCACGGCTTCGTCCTCTGGAACAACTTCTGGTACGCGGGCCGCTACAGCTTCGTCACGTACAGCCTGCTCTACTACCCGCTCGCGGCGTGGTTCGGGATCCGGCTGCTCGCGGTCGCGACGGTCGCGCTCGCCGCGCTCGCCTTCGCGGTCGTGCTCTGGCGCGAGTGGGGCCCGACCACGCGGTGGTCGAGCCGGAGCTTCGCCGTCGTCTGGGCCGGAGTCGTCCTCTCCGCCGCGTTCCCGTTCGCGCTCGGGATCGCGCTCGCGCTGCTCGCGATCTGGGCGCTGCAGTCGGGCGCGCGCTGGCGCTTCGCGGCGCTCGCGGCGCTGACGCTGGCGGCGAGCCCGCTCGCGTTCCTGCTCCTCGTGATCGTCCTCGCAGGCGTCGCCATCTCGCGGCGGAGACAGCTGCGGGAGAACTGGCTGCCGATCGCCGCGGTGCTGCTCGCCGGCGCGGTCGAGCTCGTGCTCTGGCGGCTCTTCCCGGCCGGCGGCCGCTATCCGTTCTCGCTCCCCGAGGCGGCGGCCGGGCTCGTGTTCTGCGGCCTCGCGCTCGCGTGCACCTGGCGCGTCGAGCGCGCACGCGTGCTCTGGTTCGTCTTCCTCGTCTACACCGCCGCGTTCGTGGCGGCCTATCTCCTGCCGTCGGCGATCGGCGAGAACATCGCTCGGCTCCGCTACTCGGCGATCCCGCTCGCGGTGCTCGTCTTCTCGCTGCGGCGCTGGCGGCCGCTCCCGGTCGCGCTCGCGGTGCTCGGGCTCGCGCTCTCCTGGAACCTGACGCCGCTCGCGTCGAGCTACGTGAACGCGCAGGGGGACGTGACCGCGGCGCCGGCGACGTGGCCGGCCGCGATCGGGTTCCTGCACGCGCACCTCGGCCCCGACTACCGCGTCGAGGCGGTCGACACGCGCGGCCATTGGCCCGCCGTCTACCTCGCGGACGCGGGCATCCCGCTCGCGCGCGGCTGGTTCCGGCAGGACGACTTCCCGCAGAACGCGCTGCTGTACAGCAAGCTCGGCGCGAAGGCGTACCTCCGCTGGCTGCGCGGGCTCGGCGTGAAGTACGTCGTGCTCTCGAGCGCGCCGCCGGACTACAGCTCACGCGCCGAGGCGGAGCTCGTCTCGAGCGGCCGCGGCGGGCTCGTGCCCGTGATGGCGACCCGGACGCTGACGGTCTACCAGGTGCCGACGCCGACGCCGATCCTGACCGGGCCGGGCTTTCCCCGGCTCGAGTCGCTGACCGAGGCGCGGATGGACCTCGTGGTCACGGAGGCCGCCCGCTACCGGATCGCCGTGCGCTGGAGCCCGTACTGGCGCGCGTCGGCCGGGTGCATCAGCGAGGGGAAGGACGGGATGATCCGGCTGACGACGCGGCACGCCGCGACCGTGCGGCTCGACTTCCAGGTGAACGCGGAGCGGGCGCTCGACGAGCTGACCGGGATCACGCCCAGCTGCAAGGCGCCGTAGTGAGTGCGCAAGTGGCGGAATCCGCGGCCGGGCGCTCGAGTATCGAACCTAAGCGCGACGAACAAGCTCGTCGAGGGAGCGCCGGTTCGCGCGCGCCGACCACTCGTCGGCGCTCCGCCGCTGCGGGTCGCGGCGCCGCTCCGGGTAGCCGAACGAGATGACCGACTTCACCTCACCGCCGCAGATCTCCGCCGCGGCCGCGGGATCGCGGATCCCGTTCGGGCACGAGACGACGCCCTCGTTCCAGGCCGCGAGCATCATCTGCTGCGCGCAGCGGCCGACGTCGAATCCGCCCGCCTCGCCGACGATCGCGACGACGAGCGTCGCGGTGCTGACGTTCCCCGGCGCGTAGACCGCCTCGGCGAGCGCGGCGCGCCCGGCCTCGACGAGGACGAACTCCCACTTCTGCGTGTTGCGCGAGCTGCCGGACAGCCGCCCCGCGTCGAGGATCCGCTCGACGACCTCGTCCGGTACGGGCGTGTCCGCGTAGGCGCGCTGATCGCGCTTGCTCGCGATCGCGAGGAAGGTGTCCATCCCGGAATCCTGACGGATTCGGGACTAGTTCCGCAGGAAGGAGGGGACGTCGATGTCCCCGCCGGCGTCCGCGCGGAGCGGCGTGGGCGTGTAGTGGTGGTGCCGGCCCGCCCGGCCGCGGCCGATGCCGGTGGCGACGACGGTCACCCAGACCTGGCCGCTGAGCCGGTCGTCGACGGTCGCGCCGAAGATGATGTTCGTGTCGTCCGTCGCGGCGGCGCGGATCGCCTCGGCGGCCTCGTTCACCTCGATCAGCGTCATGTCGTCGCCGCCCGCGATCGAGAGGAGGATGCCGGTCGCGCCGGTGATCTCCTCGTCGATGAGCGGCGAGCGCAGCGCCCGCTCGGCCGCCTCGCGCGCGCGGTTCTCGCCCGCGGAGGAGAAGCCGATGCCCATCAGCGCCGTGTCCGAGTCGGACATGATCGTGCGGACGTCGGCGAAGTCGAGGTTGATCAGGCCCGGCATCGTGATCAGGTCGCAGATGCCCTGGACGCCCTGGCGGAGCACGTCGTCGGCGACCTTGAACGCGTCGAGCATCGACGTCGAGCGGTCGAGCACCTCGAGCAGCCGGTCGTTCGGGATGACGATCGTCGTGTCGCACGCCTGCCGCAGCCCGACGACGCCCTGCTCGGCCTGCGTCTTCCGCTTCGTCCCCTCGAACTTGAACGGGGTCGTGACGATCCCGACCGTGAGCGCGCCGAGGTCGCGCGAGATCCGCGCGACGACGGGCGCCGCGCCCGAGCCGGTGCCGCCGCCCTCGCCGGCGGCGACGAAGACCATGTCGGCGCCGCGGAGCGCGTGCTTCAGCTGGTCGTAGCCCTCCTCGGCGGCGAGGCGGCCGACCTCCGGGTCGGAGCCGGAGCCGAGGCCCTGCGTCAGCTCGCGGCCGATGTGGATCTTCATCGGGGCGTCGCTCATGTGCAGCGCCTGGATGTCGGTGTTGACGGCGATGAACTCGACCTGGTTGATGCCGGCGTCGATCATCCGGTTGACGGCGTTGATCCCCGCGCCGCCGACGCCGACGACCTTGATCACCGCGATGTACGCGCCGCTGTCCGCGCGCGGCGCGCGGTGCAGGCGCGCGGGAGGCTCCGGCAGCGGCTCGACGTAGCGGGTCACCGGCGGCTCGACCGCGGGCGCGCGGTGCGCCTCGAGCGGCGGAGGAGGCGACGGCGCAGGCGGAGGCGGCGCCGAGACGGGCGGCGGCGCGACCGGCGGCTGCGCGACCGGCGGCTCGGCGCTCGGCGGGGGCACCGACGACGTCGGCGGAGGCGGCGGCGCCGTCGAGGCGACCGACTCCTCCCAGCTGGGGACGTGCTCGACCGTCCGCTCCTCGGGCTCGTTCGCCGGGGGCGGCGCGGGCGCCGCGCCCTCGGCGGGCGCACCCTCCGGCGCGCCGCCCTGCTCGGCCTGCCGCTGGGCCGCCTCGGTCGCGCGGAACAGCTCCGCGAGCGGCCCCTCACGCATGCTGGCGCGCCGACGCGCCATCGAGCACCTCCTTGGCGAGGTCGCGGTACATCCCCGCCGCCTCGCCGGACGGGTCGTACTTCAGCACCGACTGGCCCTTCACCGGGGCCTCGGCATAGCGAACCGTCTTACGGATCTTCGTGTTCAGCACCAGGTCTCCGAAGTTCTCCCGAAGGATCTCGACCGCCTCGCGCGAGTGCAAGAGCCGCTTGTCGAACATCGTCGGGAGGATCCCCTGGATCTCGACGTTCGGGTTGAGGTTCTCGCGGATCATCGACAGCGTGTTCTCGAGCTGGACGAGCCCGCGCAGCGAGAGGTACTCGCACTGGACCGGGACGATCACCCCGTTGGCCGCGACGAGCGCGTTGATCGTCAGGAGGCCGAGCGACGGGGGCGTGTCGACGAGGATGAAGTCGTAGGCGTCCTTCACCGGGAGCAGCGCCTTCTCGAGCGCGCGCTCGCGGCCGATCATCGAGGAGAGCGCGAGCTCGGCGCCGGCGAGGTCGATCGACGAGACGGCGACGTCGATCTCCGCCCGGCGGACGATCTCCGTGATCGGGAGCTTGTGGACGAGGACGTCGAACATCGACCGGTCGATCTCGTCCGGGTTCCAGCCCTGGGACATCGTCAGGTTGCCCTGCGGGTCGAGGTCGACCGCGAGCACGCGGTTGCCCTTCTCGGCGAGCGCCACGCCGAGGTTCAGCGTCGTCGTCGTCTTGGCGACGCCGCCCTTCTGATTCGCGAAGGCGATGACCCTTGCCACGGTGGGACCCCTATTCGTCCTCGCCCGGGGCGACGGGCGCGGCAGTAAACGCGTGAGCGCCATAACCGCTCACCTTTCGGATCAACGTAGCAGAGTCCTTCCTCGGTAAGGTCGGGGGCATGGACAGGAAGTGGCGCGCGCTCATCGTCGTCTGTGTCGCCATTTTCATGCTCCTCCTGGACATCACGGTCGTCAATGTCGCCCTGCCGGACATCCAGAAGGAGCTGAACACCTCCTTCACCGACCTCCAGTGGGTCGTGGACGCCTATGCGCTCCTGCTCGCGACCGTCGTCCTGATCGCCGGGTCGCTCGGCGACCAGCTCGGGCGGAAGCGGGTCTTCACCTCCGGCATCGTGCTCTTCACGGTCGCCTCCGCCCTCTGCGGCGCCGCCCAGTCGCCGCTGATGCTGAACCTCTCGCGGGGCTTCCAGGGGATCGGCGGCGGGATCATGTTCGCCGTCTCGCTCGCGATCCTCTCGCAGGAGTTCCACGGCCGGGAGCGCGGCACCGCCTTCGGGATCTGGGGCGCGACCGTCGGGCTCGCCGTCGCGATCGGCCCGCTCGTCGGCGGCGCGCTCACGACCTGGGCCGGCTGGCGCTGGATCTTCTTCGTCAACGTCCCGATCGGGATCGCCTGCGTCGCCGGCGCGATCCGCGAGCTGCACGAGTACAGGGACGAGCAGCGCCGCGGCTACGACCTCCCCGGATTCGTCACCTTGTCTGCGGGGCTGTTCCTGTTCGTGCTCGCGCTGCTGCGCGGAAACGACTGGCACTGGGGGAGCGCGCGCGTGATCGCGCTGTTCGCCGTCGCGGCGGTGCTGATCGTCGTGTTCGTCCTCGTCGAGCGGCGGCAGGCCGATCCGATGTTCGACGTGACGCTGTTCCGCGTGCCGACGTTCGCCGGAGCGCAGATCGTCGCGTTCGCGATCTCGTCGTCGCTGTTCGCGCAGTTCCTCTACCTGACGCTCTACATCCAGAACGTGCTCGGCTACTCGCCGATCGCGGCGGGCCTGCGCTTCCTGCCGCTCTCGCTGCTCGCGTTCGTCGTCTCTCCGATCTCGGGCCGGCTGTCCGTGCGGGTCCCGGTGCGGTTCCTGCTCGGCGGCGGCATGGCTCTCGTCGGCCTCGCGCTCGTGCTGATGCACGGGATCACGCCGAGCTCGAGCTGGACGACGCTGCTCGCCGGCCTCGTCGTCGGCGGGATCGGGATCGGCTTCGTCAACCCGCCGCTCGCCTCGACGGCCGTCAGCGTCGTGCCGCCGCAGCGCGCAGGGATGGCGTCGGGGATCAACAACACGTTCCGGCAGGTCGGGATCGCCACCGGGATCGCCCTGCTCGGCGCGATCCTCGAGAGCCGCATCCGGTCCGACCTGGCCGGCACCGTCGCCGCGCCGTTCGCGAAGGCGGCGGCGAGCGGTCAGATCGCGGCGGGCCGCGGCACGCCGCACGCGACGGAGCTGATGGCGAACGCCTACATCGCCGGGCTCAACGAGATCCTGCTCGTCGCCGCGATCGTCGCGTTCGTCGGCGCCGGGCTCGCCTTCGTGCTCATCCGGCAGCGCGACTTCGTCCTGGCGGGCGAGACGGCCGTCGCGACCGCGTCACACTAGCCGTGCGCGGATGCGCGCCGCGAGATGCGCGGCGGCGACGATGAGGATGACGGCTGCGCCGGTGACGATCACGAGCGCCTGCGCCGCGACCGAGAAGGCGATCGCCTCCGTCGTGTGGACCCCGCTCGCCACGAGGATGGCGGCGCCGGCGCCGGCCTGCGTCGCCGCGCCCGCGGGCGCGATCGGCAGCGCGGCCGACGCGGCGGAGGCGCAGAGGAACGCGAGCGCGAGCGGGAACGAGCTCCTCATCGACAGCGCGTTGAGCAGGAGGAACACGGCCGTCCCGCGCAGCGCCCACGAGATGGAGACGAGCACCCACGCCGCGCACGCCTCGCGCGTGCAGTGCGTGTGCTCGCCGAGCCAGCGGCCCGCGCGGAACCGCGTCACCCGCCGCCAGCCGGTCGCGCGCGGAAGGAGCGCGATCACGACCGCGGCGAGGACGCCGGCGACGGCGACGACCGCGAACCCGAGCCGGACCGTCCACGAGTCGGCGTCGACGGCCGCGACCGACGCGAGCGGCGTCAGCGCCGCGTTGTCGAGCATCCCGAGCACGATCAGCGTGATCCCGACCGCGCCGAGACCGGTGCGCGTTCCCGGCCAGCGCCGCACGACCGCGATCCGGATCGCGTCGTCGACGCGGCCCGGGAGCGCGATCCCGCCGACGCAGGCGGCGCCGCCCGCGGCCGCGAGCGCGCCCGCCGCCGGCCGCTCGTGCCGGGCGAACAGGCGCTGCCAGCCCCAGGCCTTGAAGGCGTAGGCGACGAGGAAGAGCGCCGCCGAGCCCGCGACGAGCACCGGGTCGGCATGGTGGAGCGGCCAGCCCGAGCGGACGAAGTGGCGCATCCCGAGCAGCCCTGCCGCGACGACGAGAAGGCCGAACCCGCCGTTCAGCAGCAGCTGGACCTTCCGGTCCCGGAGCACGGCGAGCGCCTGCACGTCTCGTCCGCATCGGCCGCGCGGCCGGGCGGGGTCAATGCCTCGAACGGGCTAGTGCGGCGGCTCGCCGTCGAAGTACTCGAGCAGCTCGAGCCGCGCGATCACCCCGAGCCCGCGGAAGAAGACCTTGTTCGAGCGCGGGTAGTAGCAGATGTCGTTCGACTCCCTCGTCCCGTAGGCGAGGTACGTCAGCCCGCCGTCACCGGCGCGGAAGCAGTGCGAGATCCGTGTCCCCGCCGGCCGCGCCACGACGCTGCCGCGGCGGACGGGATGCCGCTCCTCCGGCTCCGTCGGCGGCGGCTCGCCCGGCTGCGGCCCGCCCCACAGCTCGAGCGTCCCCTCGCCATCGAGCACGACGAACATCTCCTCCTCGGCGGAGTGGCAGTGCGGCGGCGCGCCCTCCTCGTTCGGCGGCAGCGCCACCCAGTTCAGGCCCGTCTGCCGCGCGCCGGCGGCCGCGCCGATGCGCTTCGCGACGCCGCCGAACGACCCCTCCACGTCGTCGAGATGAACGATCGAGTCGGGCCGCGGGCTCGGCTCCGGCCAGTCGAGGTGCTGCTCGCGGTCGAATGGATTCGCGCCCTCGCCGACCTCGGCCCACGTCGGCCACAGCCAGTAGATCCCGACCTTCGGGAGGTAGGCGCCGCCGACGCGGTGACGCTGGCCGTACGCGAGCACGTCGAGGCCGTCGTCCCCCGCGCGCAGCGTGTGGGCCTTGCCGAGCGGGCGGTGGACGAGGCAGTCGCCGGCGCGGATCTCGTACGTCGCGCCGTCCTGCCAGGACCGGCCGGAGCCCGCGAGGACGAAGAAGATCTCCTCGTCGGCGCCGTGCATGTGCGCCGGGGTCGACACCTCGCCCGGGTCGAGCTGGATGCGGTTGACGCCGACGGTGCGCGAGCCGGCGGCTTCGCCGAGCCGGGTCCAGCGGCCGCCGAGGCCGGGGCGGTCCGGCCGCCCGCTCTGCGCCTCGTCCCAGTGGCCGACGGTCACAGCCGGACTATCGCATGCGCGTCGAGCGCGTCGGCGCAGCGGGCGACCGCCGCCTGCGCCTCGTGGTCGCGCTCGCGGCGCGCCCACGTCTCCGCCTCGCGCACGAGCAGGCGCAGCTCTACGAGCAGCTCGCCCGGCGCGCCGCCGGCGCGCTCGAGCGACTCGATCCGCTCCAGGCGCTCGAGCACGGCGCGGGCCTCGTCCATCTCCCGACCGTAGCCGGGGACAGGTCACGAGAGGGTGTCAGCTCGCGCGCAGCTCTGCGACGCGCGCGGGGCGCGGGCGCAGGGCGAGCAGCGCCTGGTCGAGCTCGCGTACGAGCCGGCGGCGGTCGCCGTGGAGGAGGAGCTCGACGAGCAGGCGGCGTGTCAGCTCGAGCGTCGGCTCCTGCAACCGCTCGGCGAGGTCGGCGCGCTCCTCCGGCGTGTCGCCGAGCAGCGCGGCGCCGCGCATCCCGGCCGCCCAGGCGCCGTCGCCGCCGCCGAGCGCGCTGTCGAGCGCGTGGCGGAGCTGCTCGCCGCGGAACGGCTCGCTCTGGAAGAGCGCGAGCTCCCAGCGGTCGAGCGCGTCGCCGAGCTGCGGGTCGTCGTCCGCGCGGGCGAGCTCGGGGCGAAGCTGCGTGACGACGGTCGCGCGGAACGGGTCGAGCCGCGTCGGCTCGCCGGGCGGCGGCGTGGCCGCGATCGGCAGGACGGGGCGGATCCCGTACGGACGCCAGTCGAGCCGCTCGAACAGGACCGGGCCGGCCGCGACCGGCGCCGCGGTGGCGAGGCGGAGCGCGGTGACCGCGTCGGCCAGCTCGCCCGGCGCGTCCGGCGCCTCGTCGGCGCCCGGCTCGAGCGCCCGCTCCAGCTCGATCACGCACAACCGGTCGGGCTCCGAGCCGAAGGCGCGCGGGAGCAGGCCCGCGGACTCGGGCCACATCGCCGCGAGCTCGCCCGCGACGGCGGCGCGGACGCGGATCTCGTCCCCGAGCTCGATCACCCCGCCGGTCGAGACGCCGACGAGCGGCGCGACGGCACCGTACGCGTGGCCGTCGCCGAACAGCGATCCCTCGAGCTCCGTGTAGGCGCGGTCGAACGCGGCGTCGTCCCAATCGAAGCCGCCGCAGCCCTCGGCGGTGCGGACGAGCAGCGGCACGAGCACGCTGCGGTAGAGCGCGCGCGCCTCGTCCCCGACCGGACCCTCGTGCGCGCGCGCGAAGATCCGCGCGGCCGGCTCGCGCTGGAGGTCGGCGACCGCGGCGCGGACGTCGTCCCGCTGGAACAGCCGGTCGGCGCGCGCCTCGACGAAGCCGCGCACGAGCGGGCGGTACTCGTAGAGCGTCGGCCGCCCGTACGAGCCGTGCTCCTCGAACGCGAAGGGCAGGTCGGCGCCGCCGTCGAGGTCCTGGTGGAAGAGCGCGAACGCGCCGAGGCAGAACCGGCGCAGCGTGTCGTAGAGAAACGGAGAGCGCATCGCAACTTTCCCACTACGACGGCGGCTGCGGGCCTCCTGCGGCGTGACGGTTCGGTTACCAAGACGTATTGGGGCCTGGCCCCGGCCTGTGGAAACCGTGGCGTCACCCCGACGTCCGGGGCCAGGCCCCGTGCCGGAAGGCTCGCGGCTTCGTCACGCCGGCTCCGCGTCGCTGCGCTGGCAGCCGGGGCACCAGTAGGCCACACGGGACGGCCGGCCCTGCGGATGCGAGCGGATGACGCCACCGCAGCGGCGGCACGCGCGGCCGGCGCGGCGGTAGACGTGGCGGAGCGGGCGCGTCCCCTCCACCCCGGTCCGCATCAGCCGGTGCGCGGCGTCGAGGACGGCGAGCAGCTCGCGGTCCTCGAGCCCGCCGAGCGCGCGCCACGGCGAGACGCGCGCGTCCCAGAGCGACTCCGCCTTCCACAGGTTCCCGATCCCGGCGACGAGGCGCTGATCGAGGATCGCCTCGCCGACCGCCCGCGCAGGCGGCTCCGCGCGCAGCCGCTCGAGCATCGCCTCGAGGTCGGGCGGGTCGCCGAGGATGTCCGGGCCGAGCCGACCGGCCGCGCGCGGCTCGCCGCGGCTCAGCTCGAGCACCGGTCCGTTCCAGAGCACCGCCTCGTGGTCGTCGCCGCGCAGGACGAGCCAGGGCCGGCCCGCGCGCCGCGCGCCCCGCGGCCCGACGCGCCAGCGGCCGGTCATCCGCAGGTGGCTGCGCAGGACGAGCCCGCCCTCGAAGCGGAGCAGCAGGTTCTTCCCCACCGCCTCGACCGACTCGAGCCGGAGCCCGTCGAGCCGCTCGGCGAGCCGCTTCCCGCCCGCCCGCGGGTGCGGCGCCTCCACCTCGACCCGCTGTCCGACGAGCGCCTGGAGGCTCTGCGCCGCCCGGTGGAGCGAATCGCCCTCTGGCATTCCGAAAGCCTACGATTGCGGACATGACCCGGCGGTTCATCGGCGTCCGCTGGTGGCTCGGGGCGGCGTTCGCGCTCGTCGCGGCCGTCTCGACCGCGATCGTCGTCTCCCAGTTCTCCACACGCTCGGAGAACGCCTTCCGCGGCCGGGCGCAGCAGCTCGCCGAGAACAGCGCGTTCGTCGCGGCGGCGCAGGCGGTCGATGCGCGCCGCGCACGCGTCCTCCCCGCCCGGCTCCACGAGCTCGCGCAGCGGCTCGGCCTCGACCTGCTCGTCTTCTCGCCGGACGGGAGCCTCGTCGCGCGGGCGCCCGCACGGACCGCGTTCGCGCAGGCGCCGGCGCAGCAGCGGCGCGTGCTCGCCGCCGCGCTCGCCGGACGGCAGACGGTGACGAGCACGTCGAACGGCGGGATCGTCGTCGTCGGCGTGCCGCTCCACGCGCAGCGGCTCGGGGCGCTCGTCGCGCTCAGCAGCCGCCCCGACGTCGCCGCCGCGATCGGGATCGTCTCCGACCAGGCGCTCCGGGCGGGCGTGATCGCCGGCGTGATCGGCGTCCTCGTCGGCCTCCTGCTCGCGCAGCTGATCGCGCTGCGTCTGCGCCGGCTCTCGCTCGCGGCCGAGGCGCTCGCGCTCGGCGACTTCGAGACGCCGCTCCGCTACCGCTTCCGCGACGAGTTCGGCGCGCTGACGCACAACTTCGACCGGATGCGCCGGCAGCTGCGGCGCTCGTTCCGCCGCATCGAGGCCGAGCGCGACCGGCTGCGCCTCCTCCTCGAGCGGCTGCACGAAGGCGTGATGACGGTCGACGAGGACATGGTCGTCCACTTCGCCAACGCGGAGGCGCGGCGCCTCGTCGGCGGCCGCCTCGCCGAGGGCGACACGCTGCCGGAGCCGTGGGAGGGAACCTCGCTGCGGGAGCTCGTCGAGCGGCTGTTCCAGCCCGACGCGTCGCCGCTCCAGCTGCACGTCACCCCGGGCGAGGAGCGCGCGCTCGGGCTCGTCGGCATCCCGGCGACGCCGGAGGGCGAGACGGCGCTGATCGTGATCGAGGACCTGACGGAGCAGGAGCGGCGCGAGCTCGCCGAGCGCGAGTTCGTCTCGAACGCGGCGCACGAGCTGCGCACGCCGCTGACGACGATCATCGGCGCGGTCGAGGTGCTCCAGGCGGGCGCAAAGGAGGATCCGGCCGAGCGCGACCGCTTCCTCGCGCACATCGAGCGGGAGGCGGCGCGGCTGGCGCGGCTCGCCCGGGCGCTGCTGACGCTCGCCCGCGCGCACGCGGGGCAGGAGCGCGCACGCGCCGAGCCGGTCGAGCTGGAGCCGCTGCTCCGCGAGGTGGCCGAGGACCTCCGGCCGCGCGACGGCGTCGCCGTCGAGGTCGAGTGCGACTCCGGGCTCGTCGCGACGGTGAACCGCGACCTGCTCGAGCAGGCGCTGCGCAACCTCGGCGAGAACGCGGCCAAGCACACGCCCGCGGGCCGCGTCGTCCTCCGCGCGTTCGGCTCGGGCCGCATGGTCTACGTCGAGGTCGAGGACACCGGCGCCGGGATGACCGCGGCGACGCAGCGCCACGTCTTCGACCGCTTCTACCGCGGCACCGACCGCGACGCGGAGGGCTTCGGGCTCGGCCTCGCGATCGTCCGCGAGTCGGTGCGGACGCTCGGCGGCCGGATCGAGCTCGACTCCGCGCCCGGCGAGGGGACGCGCGTGCGGATCGTGCTCGAGCGCGCGCGCGTGCGCGAGCAGGTGCCCGCGTGAGCACGAGCGCCGCTCCGAGCATCCTCGTCGTCGACGACGACCCCGGCGTGCTCGACGTCGTCGCGTTCACGCTGCGCCGCGAGGGCTTCGAGGTGGACGAGGAGCGCGACGGCGCCGCCGCGCTCGACGCAGCCCGCGCGCGCAGCTACGACATCGTCATCCTCGACGTGATGCTGCCGGAGCTGCCGGGCACCGACGTCTGCCGCGCGCTGCGCGCGGAGAGCGACGTGCCGATCGTGATGCTGACGGCGCGCGACGCGGAGCTCGACCGCGTCAACGGGCTCGAGCTCGGCGCCGACGACTACGTGACGAAGCCGTTCTCGTCCGCGGAGCTGCTCAGCCGCGTGCGCGCGATCCTCCGCCGGCGCGAGCTCGACCGCGCGAACGGGGGCCTGCCGGTGCGCCGGCTCGGCGGGATCGACATCGACCTCGGCCGCCAGGAGGTGCACGTCGACGGCGAGCGCGTCCACCTGACGCTGTCGGAGTTCAAGGTGCTGGCGCTGCTCGCGGAACGGTCGGACAACCCGGTCTCGCGGCGCGAGCTGATGCAGCACCTCTGGGCGAGCGAGCACGTCGGCGACGAGCACGCCTGCGAGGTGCACATCTCGAACCTCCGCCGCAAGATCGAGCGCGACCCGTCCAGCCCGCAACGGCTCCTCACCGTCCGCGGGCTCGGGTACAAGCTCGTAGCAGCGTGAGCATGCGACGGCTCGACACTCCGCTCGCGGACCGGCTCGGCCTGCGGTTCGCGATCGTGCAGGCGCCGATGGCGAACGTGACGACGCCGGAGCTCGTCGCGGCGGTGTCCGAGGCGGGCGCGCTCGGCTCCTTCGGCGGCGCCTACGTGTCCCCGGACGAGCTGCGCGCGGCGATCCGCGCCATCCGCGAGGTGACGACCGCGCCGTTCGCGGTGAACCTGTTCGCGCCGGTGACGGTCGAGGAGCCCGAGCCGGCGGACGTCGAGGCGGTGAGCGCGTACGTCTCGCAGTGGGGCCCGCCCGGCGCGGCGGCGGCGCCGGCGTGGAGCTTCGACGACCAGCTCGCCGTCGTGATCGAGGCGCGAGTGCCGGTGCTCAGCTTCGCCTTCGGCCTCGTCGACCCCGAGCCGGTGCACGACGTGGGGATCGCGACGATCGGGACGGCGACGACGGCGGAGGAGGCGCGCGAGCTCGAGCTCGACGGCGTCGACGCGATCGTCGTGCAGGGCGCGGAGGCGGGCGGGCACCGCGGAACGTTCCTCGACTCGTTCGACGAGGGCCTCGTCCCGCTCGCGGAGCTCGTCCCGCAAGTCGTCGCCGTGGTGTCGAAGCCGGTGATCGCCGCGGGCGGGATCATGGACGGCGCGGGGATCGCCGCGGCGCTCGACCTCGGCGCGCAGGGGGTGCAGCTCGGCACGGCGTTCCTCTTCGCCGCCGAGGCGCGCGTGCCGCCCGCCTGGAAGCAGGCGCTGCGCGAGCACGAGACGGTCGTGACCGCCGCGTACACGGGCCGGCCCGCGCGCGCGGCGCACACGCCGTTCCTCGCCGCGCTGATGGCCGGGCCGCCGCCGCTGCCGTTCCCGCTCCAGGCCGGCGTGCTCGCGCCGTTCCGCGCGCACGACGGCTACGGCTTCTACATGGGCGGCACCGGCGCCGCCCGAGGGCGCGAGGCGCCGGCGGGCGATCTCGTGCGGACGCTCGCGTTCGAGGCCGAGTCGGCCGGCCGCCCGGCCGGCGAGTGAGAGACGAGTAAGAGTCCTCGCCGGCGGCAATCCGCGCCGGACTGGCCACCGGTACCTGAGAAGACGAACACTCACGTACCGAGGAGGTCGGAAATGAAGAATGCGTTGGGCGTCGCCGTCGCCGGCGCGGCCATCCTGTTGGTCGGCGCGGCCGTCGCCGCAGCGAAGCCGGCGGCCCACTCAGCGACGGTGACGACCGCCCGCACCGGCTTGGGCCGGATCGTCGCGGACGCGCACGGCCGCACCCTCTACCTGTTCGAGAAGGACACGACCGGCAAGAGCGCCTGCTCGGGCACGTGCGCGGTCTACTGGCCGCCCTTGCTCACCGGCGGCCGGGCGGTCGCGGTCAAGGGAGCGAAGCAGTCGCTGCTCGGAAGCATCAGGCGGACCGACGGCACCCACCAGGTGACATACGCCGGACACCCGCTCTACCTCTTCTCGGGTGACACCAAGAGCGGCGAGACCAACGGCGAGGGCCTGAGCGACTTCGGCGCGAGCTGGTACGCGCTCAAGGCCTCCGGCACGAAGATCGATCGCGATTGAGGGCGACCCACCCCGGAGCGGATCGCGGCCCGGCGATCCGCTCAGGGCTCGACGGCCCGGGCGCGCCGCTTGCGCAGGGCGCGCCGGAGCTCGGCCTCCATCAGCGGGCGCGTGCCGGTGAGGCAGACGCCGACGGAGGCGATGCCGCGCTCGCGGTGCCACCGCTCGATCGCGTCCACCGCCGTCGTCACCGTCTCGCCGTGCGTCCCCGGGATCTGCGCGCGGACGAGCCAGCGGCCCTCGGGGAAGTCGAGCTGGACGAGATGCGCGTGGAACGGCGCGAGGCGCTCGAGCAGCTGGACCGCGTCCCAGCGGCTCTCGACGTCGATCTCCAGCGTCGTCGTCATCGCCGTCACCGGTCCGTCTAGTTTGACGGCGCGGCGCGGCCGCCGCCATCGGTGATTCCTACGCGCGCAGGACGGCGCGGCGGGGTCCGGCGAGGAAGCCGGCCTCGACGAGGAGCTGGAGCGCGGCCGTCTCCGTCACCGGCTCGCCGTCGAACCGCTCGACCGCGAGCCGCTTCGCACCGCCCCGCCGCACGTGCGCGACGAGCGCCGCCAGCGCGGGGCGGAGCCACTCCGGATCCGGCTCCCGCAGCGGCACGAGCGAGCGGCCGCCGCGCTCGACGAAGAGCGCCGCCTCGCCGCCGAGCAGGACGACGTGCGCGCCCGCGACCCGCGCCGCCCGCGCGCCGGCGCGCCTCGGCCACGGGAGCGCCGCGCCGTACGGCTGCGCCGGGTCGGCTGCCGCCAGCACGAGCGGCTCGGGATCGTCGTCCTCCCGCGGCCGCAGCTCGCGCAGCCGCTCGACCGCGCCGGCGAGCGCGAACTGCGCGCCGCCCAGCCCCTCGACGAAGTAGCCGCGGCGGCAGGTGCCGAGCGTCTCGAGCGCGCGCAGCTCGCCGTAGACCGCGCCGTAGCCGCCCGCGATCCCCTCGCCGCGGACGGAGTCGCGCGTGACGATGCCCTGCCGCTCGAGCAGGAGCTCCGCGAGCGCGCGGCGGTCCGGCTCGCCGTGGAAGAGCGGCGCCGCGAGCGACCAGCGTCCCTGCGTCGCGGTCACCTGCGCCGCGCGCGCGCGGGAGAAGCGCCGTCCGCGGCGGTCGGGCCGCGGCGGCTGGTAGCGGCGCTCGGCGCGGAGCGGCGCCCACTGGTCGTTCGTCACCTCACCGGCCCAGACGAGATCCCAGAGCGCGGGGAGCGCGACGCCGTCGTCGAGCCCCGTCGCCGCGAGCAGATCCGTCCAGAACAGGGCGCCGCGCTCGAGCGCGGCGCGGATCGCGTCGTGCGCCTCGTCGCCGGGCGGCGGCGCCGCTCCCGGCCGGCCGAGCACCGGCGCGTCGTCGCGGAAGAAGACGGCGACGCGGTCGAGCCCCGCCCCGCACCAGACGAGCTCGCCGGAGGCGCAGAGCTGGTCGAGCTGCTCGTGCCGGTACCCGGGGACGCGCCGCGGCAGCACCTCCGACTCCCACAGCTGTACCGGGAGCGCAAGTCCTTGCAACGGGATCAGCGCCTCGCGGAGCGACGCGCGCCGGTCGATCCCGTGCCAGCTCGGGAGGAAGCGGCCGAGCGCCGCCTGCTCCGCCGGCTCGACCTCGCGGCGGAGCGCGGCGAGCGACGCGCGGCGGAGCCGCCGCAGCACGTCGGGGTCGCACCACTCGCGCTCGGTCCCGTCCGGGCGCAGCTCGCCGCGAACGAGGTGCTCCTCGCGCTCCAGCTCCCGCAGGAGCGGCTCGACGTCGACGCCGAACCACGCGTTCGCCTCCGCCGTCGTGAAGGGGCCGCGACCGCGCGCGTAGCGCTGGACGAGCTGCCGCAGCGAGTCGGGCCCACCCTCGAGGAAGACCTCGGGCAGCCCGGACGGCGGCATCACGCCGAGCGCGTCGCGGTAGCGGCCCGCGTCCTCCGCGGCGATCAGCCGCTCGTCGCCGCCGACACGGACGCGGATCGCACGGCGCTCCGCCTCGAGGATCGCCGCGTGCGCCTCGTCGAACTCGCCGGCGCGGAGGTCGCCCCGCAGCCGCAGCAGGTCGTGGAGCGCGTCGGGATTCGTCACGCGCGGGCGGAGTGACGCCTCGACCTCCGCGAGCGCGGCGCGGTCGATCAGCTCGCGCAGCTCCTCCTGGCCGAGCAGCTCACGGAGCAGGTCGCGGTCGAGCGAGAGCGCCTGCGCGCGCCGCTCCGCCGGCGGCGTGTCGTCCTCGTACATGTACGTGGCGATGTAGTCGAAGAGGAGCGACGCGGCGAACGGCGACGCGGACGACGTCTCGACGTCGACGAGGTCGAGCTCGCGCGTGCGCAGGCCGCGCAGCAGCGTCTTCAGCGCCGGCAGGTCGAAGACGTCCTGGAGGCACTCGCGGTACGTCTCGAGCACGATCGGGAAGCTCGAGTACTTGCGCGCGACCTGGAGCAGGCCCTGCGCCTTCAGCCGCTGCTGCCAGAGCGGCGTCCGCTCGCCCGGGCGGCGGCGGGGGATCAGGAGCGCCCGCGCGGCGTTCTCGCGGAAGCGCGCGCCGAACAGCGCCGTCTGCCCGACCTCGCCGATCACGAGCTCGTCGAGCTCGTCCGGGTCGAGCACGAGCAGGTCGGTCGCCGGCGGCGAGTCCGCGTCCGGGAGATGGAACGCGATCCCGTCGTCCGACCAGATCGACTGCACCTCGACGCCGAGCGAGTCGCGCAGCCGCGCGCCGACCGCCATCGCCCACGGCGCGTGCACGCGCGCGCCGAACGGCGTGAGGATGCAGACGCGCCAGTCGCCGATCTCGTCGCGGAACCGCTCGACGACGATCGCGCGGTCGGACGGGACGACGCCGGTCGCGCGCTGCTGCTCCTGGAGGAACGTCAGCAGGTTGCGCGCGGCGAACGCGTCGAGCCCGACCTCGTCCACGAGGCGCGCCGCGGCGCGGTCCTCGGTCACCGACATGAGCTCGCGCGAGAAGCGGCCGATCGCGTCGCCGAGCTCGTACGGCCGGCCGATCCCCTCGCCCTTCCAGAACGGCACGGACCCCGGCACGCCGGGCGCGGGCGAGACGAGCACGCGGTCGCGGGTGATCTCCTCGATCCGCCACGACGACGCGCCGAGCATGATCACCTGGCCCGCGCGCGACTCGTAGACCATCTCCTCGTCCAGCTCGCCGACGCGGCCGCCGCCGTCGACGACGAAGACGCCGAAGAGACCGCGATCGGGGATCGTCCCCGCGTTCGTGACGGCGAGCCGCCGCGCGCCCTGGCGGCCGCGCACGACACCGGCGGTGCGGTCCCAGACGATGCGCGGCCGCAGCTCGGCGAACTCGTCCGACGGGTAGCGGCCCGCGAGCATGTCGAGGACGTTCTCGAGCTGCGCGCGCGAGAGGTCGGCGAACGGATACGCGCCGCGCACGAGCTCGTGCAGCTCGTCGACCTCGATCTCCGTGTCGGCGCAGATGCCGACGATCTGCTGCGCGAGCACGTCGAGCGGGTTGCGCGGGATCACGGTCTCCTCGATCGCGCCCGCGCGCATCCGCTGCGCGACGACCGCCGACTCGAGCAGGTCGGCGCGGAACTTCGGGAAGATGCGGCCCTTCGAGACCTCGCCGAGCGAATGCCCCGAGCGGCCGATGCGCTGGAGCCCGCGCGCGACGGACTTCGGCGACTCGACCTGGACGACGAGGTCGACCGCGCCCATGTCGATGCCGAGCTCGAGCGACGACGTGGCGACGAGGCACGGGATACGGCCGGCCTTCAGGTCCTCCTCGATCTGCACGCGCTGCTCGCGCGCGAGCGATCCGTGGTGCGCGCGTGCGATCTCCTCCTCGGCCAGCTCGTTCAGGCGCAGCGCGAGCCGCTCGGCGAGCCGGCGGTTGTTGACGAAGACGATCGTCGAGCGGTGCTTCCTGACGAGGTCGACGAGGGCGGGATAGATCGACGGCCAGATCGAGTTGACGCTGCGCTCCGTGCCGACGTCGGCCTCCTGGCCGTCGGCGGGCGCGGGGTGCGAGAGCGAGCCGGTCGACGCGAGCTCGCGCATGTCCTCGAGCGGGACGACGACCTCGAGGTCCAGCTCCTTCGCCACGCCGGCGTCGACGAGCTCGATCGGGCGGCCCCCGGCGACGAAGCGGCCGATCTCCTCGAGCGGGCGCTGGGTGGCGGAGAGGCCGATCCGCTGGAGCGGCCGGTCCCCGAGCAGGTGCTGGAGGCGCTCCACCGACAGCGCGAGATGCGAGCCGCGCTTCGTGCCGGCGACGGCGTGCACCTCGTCGAGGATGAGCGTGTCGACCGAGCGGAGCAGCTCCCGTGCCTGCGACGTCAGCAGCAGGAACAGCGACTCCGGGGTCGTGATCAGGATGTCCGGCGGCTCGCGCAGCATGGCGGCGCGCTCCCGCTGCGGCGTGTCGCCGGTGCGAACGGCGACGCGCAGCTCGGACCGGAGCCCGGCGAGCGGGCCGCGGAGGTTCCGCTCGACGTCGTAGTTCAGCGCCTTCAGCGGCGAGACGTAGAGGACGCGGAGCCCGGCCGCGGGGGCCGGCGTCAGCCGGTCGATCGCGTAGAGGAACGCCGCGAGCGTCTTCCCGGAGCCGGTCGGGGCCTGGATCAGCGTGCTCGCGCCGGTGGCGATCACCGGCCAGCCCTTCTCCTGCGCGGGCGTCGGCGCGTCGAACGAGCGCTCGAACCAGGCCCGCGTCGCCTCGGAGAAGACGTTGAGCGGATCCACGTCCTGAGCGTACAGTCCGGGGTCATGGCTCCCATGGCTCCGTCGCCGCCGATGCAGCAGATGGCGCCGATGACGGCCGACGCGGTCGTCTTTCTCCTGACCTGGAGCCTTGCGATGGCGGCGATGATGCTCCCGAGCGAGCTGCCGCTCTTCCGGCTCGACTATGCGACCGTGCGCTCGCCGGCGCGCACCGCCGTCCTCGGCGCGGGCTACCTCGCGGTCTGGGTCGTTGTCGGAGGCGCCCTGCTCCTCGCCGACCGCGCCGCGGACGGCCGCCTGCTCGGGCCGCACCGCGGCGTGACCGTCGCCCTCGTGCTCCTCGCCGCGGCGGCGTACCAGCTCACCCCGGTGAAGCTGCGCTGCCTGAACGTCTGCCGCGCGCCGCTCGCGCGCATGTTCCACGGCTGGCGCGACGGGTTCGGCGGCGCCTTCCGGATGGGGGTCGAGAACGGCGTCTGGTGCCTGGGCTGCTGCGCGGGCCTGATGGTGGCGCTGCTCGTCCTCGGGATGATGAGCGTCGGCTGGATGGTCGCCGTCGCGCTCGCGATCTTCCTCGAGAAGGCGACGCGCGTCGGGATCGCGGCCAGCCGCGTGGCGGCGATCGCGCTCGCGCTGGGGGCGGTGGCAGCGTGGTCGACGTGAGCTATCGCGTCCGCGGCGCGTACTTCGAGTCGTGCAACTGCGAAGCGATCTGTCCGTGCCGGATGGTCGGCGGCGTGCCCGGCGGGCGCTCGACGTACGGCGTCTGCTACGGCGTGCTCTCGTGGCGGATCGACGAGGGCCACGTCGGCGGCGTCGATCTCTCCGGGTTGCTGGCGGCGCTCGTCGTCAGCTACGACGACGACGAGGAAGGGTCGCCGTGGTCGGTGCTGCTGCACGTCGACGAGCGCGCCGACGACGCGCAGCGGGAGGCGCTCGCGCAGGTCTTCCTCGGCGGCGTCGGCGGCCCGCACGTCTCGAAGCTGCCGTGGGTGAAGAAGGCGCGTCATCTGATCGGCGTCCGGTCGAGCCCGATCGAGCTCGTCCCGGACGGCGACGGCCACCGGCTCCGCGTCGGCTCGGCCGTGTCGATGCGGGCGAGGCTCCCGGTCGACACCGAGCTGCCGGTCGCGTGCGGGATCCCTGGCTACGACCGCGCCGGCCGCGAGCTGTACGCCGACGAGCTCGTCGTCGACGACGAGCCGTTCGCGTGGGAGCTGTCCGGCAACTGCGCCTACGCGAGCGACTTCGACTACGCGTCGGCGTAGCGCCGCCTGCGAGGTGCCTGGCACATTCTCGTGACGAAGTGCCTGGCACTTCGGAGCCTTGAGGTGCCAGGCACCTCGGAGCCCTGAAGTGCCAGGCACTTCGGAGCCGCGAGGTGCCGGACACCCGCGGGGGTAGGATCGCGGCATGGCCGCGCCGGACCGGCTCTACTTCACCGACGACGACGAGGCGAACCGGCTGATCGCCTCCGACCCGTTCGCGCTGCTCGTCGGATTCGCGCTCGACCAGCAGGTGACCGTGCCGACCGCGTTCACCGGCCCGCTGAAGATCGAGCAGCGGCTCGGCACGATCGACCCGGCGACGATCGCCGCGACCGACCCCGGCCGGCTCGAGGCGGCGTTCCGCGAGAAGCCCGCCGTCCATCGCTTCCCCGGCGCGATGGCCGCGCGCGTCCACGAGCTCGCCTCCACCGTCGCGGACGAGTACGGCGGCGACGCGGCGAGCATCTGGACGACCGCGCACGACGGCGACGAGCTCCGCCGACGCATCGCCGCGCTCCCCGGCTTCGGCGAGATGAAGATCAAGAGTCTCGGCGCGGTGCTCGCCAAGCGCTACGGCGTCGCCGTCGCCGAGCCGCTCGTACCGCCGCACCCGACGCTCGGGGACGTCGACTCGCCGCAGTCCCTCGCCGACTACCAGGAGGCGAAGCGGGTCTACAAGGCGCGGATGCGCGCGGAAGCGTCCTGATCGCGCTCGAGACGCTCGCGGACGGCGCGCAGCCGGCCGAGCGCACCGCACTCGCGCTCGCGGACTACCTCGCCGGCGCGCAGCACACGCTCGAGATCGCGATCTACGACTTCCATCTCACCGACGACCTGAAGCAGGTCGTCGAGGGCGCGCTCGTCGCCGCAGCGACGCGCGGCGTCGCCGTCCGGCTCGCGTACAACGTCGACCACGCGAAGGGCGCGAACGTCCCGCCGCCGCCGCGCACGCAGCCGGAGCTCGTCGAGGAGCTGCCGTTCCCGACGGCTGCGATCCCCGGCGTCCCCGACCTGATGCACCACAAGTACGTGATCCGCGACCGCGTCGGCCTCTGGACCGGCTCGACGAACTGGACGCACGACTCGTGGACGCGCGAGGAGAACGTCATCGTCACGCTGGAGTCGCCCGACCTCGCCGCGCGCTACCTCGACGACTTCGAGCAGCTCTGGACGAAGCGGAGCGTGATGCGGAGCGGGCGCGTCGCGACCGCGCCCGTCCCGGTGGGCGGCATCTCCGTCCGCCCGTGGTTCTGCCCGGGCCGCGGCGAGCAGGTCGCGCACCGGATCGCGAAGGCGATCGGCTCCGCGCGGCGGCGCGTGCGCATCGCCTCCCCCGTGATCAGCTCGGGCCCGATCCTGGGCACGCTGGCGCAGGTCGCCTCCGACGGCAACGTCGACCTCGCCGGCGTCGTCGACCTGACCCAGGTACGCGAGGTGCTGCAGCAGTGGCACGAGAACCGGAACGCGGAGTGGAAGACGCCGCTGCTGCGCGCCGCCCTCACCCGCGCGCCGTTCTCCGGCAAGGTCTCGACGCCCTACGCCCCCGGCTCGATCCACGACTACATGCACGCGAAGGTGACGGTCGCCGACGACACCGTCTTCGTCGGCAGCTTCAACCTCTCGCACTCGGGCGAGCTGAACGCGGAGAACGTCCTCGAGATCCCCGACGCGGCGCTCGCCGACCGCCTCGCCGCCTACGTCGACGCCGTGCGCGGCCGCTACGCGCCCGTCGAGATCTGAGGCGCTTCCTCCCTCGAAAGGGGGAGCCCCGAGTCATACGGCATGCATACGCGCCGACCCCCGGATTCATCGGCGCGTCCTCGATCCTCTGGCCATTCGGACAGCACGTCCGCCCGGTACGACCAAAGACCAGAGGAGTGAAGAGATGAGCAAGGCGATGAAGGCACTGGCGCAGCGGAAGACACTGTTCGCCGCCGTCCTGGCCCTCACGATCTTCGGCGCGGTGTACGGCTTCGCCGCGACCCTGAACGTCGGCAGCAACGCGCTGAGCGCCGGCAACGCGACCGTCGCGTCCTGCCAGGCGTCCGGCACGCCGCTCGGCACCTACACGACCGCCTACGACTCGACCGTCCCCGGCTACAAGGTCACCGGCGTGACCGTCACGGGCATCGACGCAGGCTGCAACGGCAAGAACATCTCGGTCACGCTGACCGGGACGAGCAACTCCAACCTCGCGACGGTGACGGGCACCATCTCCGGCACGTCGCAGGCTCTCACCGTCAGCGGTGCGATCCCGGCTGCGAACGTCACCGGCGTCAGCGTCGCGATCAACGGCTAAGGACTCGCCGGATTTCCGTACCGGCGGACAGAGCGAGCGGGGCGCCTGGCGGCGGGCGCCCCGCCCGCAGCACCGGAGGACTCACATGAAGCATCTCTCCATGACACTCGGATTCGCACTCGCGGTGGCCGCCACGTTCGCCGCGTGTGCGGCGGCAGCGACACTCGTCATCGGCTCGACGAAGCTCTCGGCCGGCAACGCGAGCGTCAGCGCGTGCACGACCTCCCTCTCGGCCACGCGCAACGTCGACAACAGCGGGAACGTGACGCAGGTGAACGTCGCCGGGATTCCGACGGCGTGCTCCGGCGAGACGCTCTCGGTGACGCTCGTCGGCTCCGGGAACGCGGCCCTCGGCAGCGGCTCCGGCACCGTCGGAAGCTGCGGCGCCTCCTGCTCGGTGACGATCACGAGCTTCGGCGGGACCGTCTCCGCCTCGAGCGTCACCGGCTACAGCTACGGACTGACGGGAGCCTGAGCCGTGCGCCGCTTCCGCCTCACGCCCCGCCGCGTCGCCGTCGTGCTCGCCGCGACCGTGGGCATCGGCGCAGGGGCCGCGTATGCGGCGACGCTGTCGGTCGGCTCCTGGCACCTGTGGGCCGGCTCGCAGACGCTGACGAAGGGCATCTGCACGCTGGCGGGTACGACGCAGTCGACCGACACCTACGTCACGCAGGCGACCCCCGGCGGGACGAACGGCTCCGCGACGACGATGCTCGTCCGCTCGAACTCGGGCAGCCAGGACTGGTCGTTCGTCTCGTTCGACCTCTCGAGCTGCTCGCTCCCGACGAGCGGCGGCGCGGACACGGCGACGCTGACGCTCTTCATCACGAGCGCACCGTCGAGCAGCCGGACGATCTCGGTGACGCCGGTGCTGTCGTCGTGGTCGGAGTCCGGGCTGAGCTGGACGGCGGCGCAGTCCCTCTCGTACGGCTCGACGACGACGAGCTTCACCACCGGAACGGCGAACAACGTCTCGAGGAGCGCGACCGTCACCGTCGACGTCGACGCGCTGATCAAGAACCCGTCCTCGCGCTTCGGGTGGCGGCTCAACGACGGCGGCTCGGGGAACCAGACGACGACGTTCGCCAGCTCCGAGAACGGAACGGCCTCCCGCCACCCGCAGCTGGTGATCAACTATGAGAAGTAGCGGGCTCGGATCCGGCGCCAGGATCTTCGGACTCTCCGTCGCGCTCGGCGCGACGCTCGCGCTTCTGCACGAGGCGCGCGCCGAGAGCGAGGCCGTCGCGGCGCCTGTCGCACCGGCGCTGCCCGTCGCGCCGTCGCCGGAGCCGGTCGTCCTCGCGGCACCGCCGACGATCGCCGAGCCGCGGCGCAGCCGCGTGACCTTCGCGGGCGTGACGAACGCGGCCGGGCTCGTGCTCGTGCTCGCGGCGATCGTCTTCTGGGCGCTCGTTCTCCGCCCGCAGTCGCTCGGCGGCCCGGCCGGCTACGTGCTCGTCTCCGGCAAGAGCATGCTCCCGCGCTACCACACCGGCGACCTCGTCCTCGTCGAGAAGCGCGCGCACTACCACGTCGGCGAGGTGATCGCGTACCGCGTGCCGAAGGGCGACCCGATGGCCGGCTCGCAGGTCATCCACCGGATCATCGGCGGCGACGCGCAGCACGGCTTCGTCGTGCAGGGCGACAACCGCACCGCGCCGGACGTCTGGCGGCCGAAGCCGTCCGACATCGTCGGCGCGAAGGTGATGCGCTTCCCGAACGCGGTGGTCGTGCTCCAGTTCCTCCGCTCGCCGCTGTCGCTCGCGCTGATCGCGGCGTCGTTCGTCTTCGTACGCCTGCTCCTGCGCGCCGGAGAGCGCGCCGAGGAGGAGAAGAACGGCTCCGACGACTGGCTGGCGAACGCCGCGTGAGGCCGCGCGTCCTCATCGCCGAGCCGAACGCCGAGGTGCGCCGGTTCCTCGAGTTGACGGTCGAGCGCCTCGGCTACGTGCCCGTCGGTGCGCCGAGCGCCGGGCCGGTGCCGCCCGTCGACGCGGTCCTGCTCGAGCCCGCCTCACCCGGCAGCCGCAGCCTCCTCCACCGCTTCGTCGACGACGTGCCCCCGGTCGTCTGCCTCAGCGTCTACCCGCGCGAGGCCGGCCTCGAGCCGGCCGGGAGCGTCGCGTACCTCGTCAAGCCGTCGTCGGCGGCCGCCCTCGGCAACGCGCTCCGCTCGGTCTTCGGGCGCTGAGCGCCCCGGTTCCGTTCGGCGCCACGACTACCATGCGGGCCGTCCTGGCCGTCAAGCACCACCTGATGAACCGTCGCCGCAGCCTCGTCCCGATCGTCGCGCTCGCCGGTCTGTTCGGCACGTTCGCGGTGATGATGCTGACGGACACCGCGGGCCAGATCGGCGCGATCGGGCTCGCGCCGTGGGTCGGGCTGTTCGCATACGACGTCGGGCTCGCGGGCGGCCTCGCGGCTGCCGGGCTCGGGCTCGCCCTCTGGTTCATCGCGGCCGACACGCAGAACACCTCCCTCACCGCGCTGACGATCGGGATCCGCGTGACCGCGTTCCTCGTCTTCGCCGTCGGCTCGAGCATCGTCGGCCGCCGGATGCGCGAGAGCGACAAGGCGCACCGGACGCAGATGTCGCTCCAGACGGCGCTGATCGACTCGACGCTCGACGGCATCTGCCTCACCGACGTCCGCGGCAACGTCCTCATCTCGAACGTCCCGCTGCGCCGGATCTCCGTCGAGATGGGGCTGCCGCCGATGGGCACGGTCCCGGAGCGGCTGCTCGCGATCGCCCCGCGGACGACCGAGCCGGACCGCTACCGCAGGCGCATGCGCGAGATCGCCGACCAGCCGATGCTCGCGAGCGAGGACGAGTTCGAGATCCAGGGGAGCAGCCGCGTCTTCCGCGGCTACACCGCGCCGATCACCGACGCCGACGGCCGCTTCACCGGCCGCATCTGGACACTCCGCGAGGTGACCGCCGACCGGGAGCTCGACCGGCTCCGCGACGCGTTCGTCGCCGCCGTCTCCCACGAGCTGCGCACGCCGCTCACGTCGATCTCCGGGTTCCTCGAGATGCTGCGTGACGAGGAGCAGACCCTCGGCGAGGAGGGACGGCTGTACCTCGACGTCATCCGCCGCAGCACCGAGCGGCTGCAGCGGCTCGTCGAGGACCTGCTCCTCGTCGCGCAGATCGAGGCGCACCGGCTCGAGCTCGTGCTCGCCACCGTCGACCTCGACGAGGTCGCGGCCGCGGCGGTCGAGGCCGCACGCCCCACCGCGGCCGAGAAGGAGGTCGCGCTCCGCCTCGAGGTCGACGGCGCGCCGCCGGTGCAGGCGGACGCCCACCGGCTGGCGCAGGTGCTCGACAACCTCATCTCGAACGCACTGAAGTTCACCGATGCCGGCGGCGAGGTGGTCGTCAGCGTCATCCGCAACGGCTCGTACGCGCAGCTGGCCGTCACCGACAACGGCGTCGGCATCCCGCTCGACGAGCAGAGCCAGCTCTTCTCGAGTTTCTTCCGCGCGTCGACGGCCATGAGGAAGGCAATCCCCGGCACCGGGCTCGGGCTCGTGATCGTCCGCGCGATCGTCGAGCAGCACGGCGGCACGATCGACCTCGAGAGCCGCGAGGGCAAGGGGACGACGGTGACGGTGACGCTGCCCGGCGCGCCGGAGGCGGTCGCGTGAGGCGGCTGCTCCCGCTCGCCGTGCTCCTGCTCGCGCTCGGCGGCGCCTCGGCGCGCGCACTCCCGCTCCCGCAGGCGCCCGCGTGCCCGATCTTCCCCGCGTCGAACGCGTGGAACCAGCGCGTCGACAACCTGCCGGTCGCCGCGAACTCGGCGCAACTGATCGCCTCGATCGGGCTGACGACCGGGCTGCACCCCGACTTCGGCTCCGGCCTCTGGGACGGCGGCCCGATCGGCATCCCCTTCGACGTCGTCTCGAAGGCGACGCCGCGCTCGCGCGTCTCGTTCGACTACGCCGACGAGTCGGACAAGGGCCCGTATCCGATCCCGAAGACGGTGCACATCGAGGGCGGCCGTACGTCGAGCGGCGACCGTCACGCGATCCTGCTCGACAAGAGCGCGTGCAAGCTCTACGAGCTGTACGCGCTCTACCCGAAGACGGGCGGCGGCTGGAAGGGGGGCTCGGGCGCGATCTGGAACCTCCGCTCGAACAAGCTCCGTCCCGCCGGCTGGACGTCGGCCGACGCCGCGGGACTGCCGATCTTCCCGGGGCTCGCGCGCTACGACGAGGTCGCGCGCGGCCTCATCGACCACGCGCTCCGCTTCACCGCCGAGCGGACGCGGCGCGCGTACGTCTATCCCGCGCGGCACTACGCGTCGGACTCGAACGATCCGTCGCTGCCGCCGATGGGCCTGCGCGTGCGGCTGAAGGCGAGCGTCGACATCTCCGGCTTCCCGCGCCAGGCCCGGATCGTGCTCCAGGCGCTGAAGACGTACGGGATGATCCTCGCGGACAACGGCTCGAGCTGGTACATCAGCGGCGCGCCGGACCCGCACTGGTCGAACGACGACCTGCACACGCTCGGCCGCATCACCGGCGCGGACTTCGAGGTGGTCGACACCTCGTCGCTCCCGCACCCGGGCCAGTAGCGCCTCAGTACAGCCCGGCCGCCTGCCGCGCGAACGCGAGCGGCGCGCTCGCGCCGAGGTCGATCGCCGGCTCCACGGTCGAGAACGACTGCACGTCGTCCTCGAAGATCGCGGCGTTGTCGAACGGCGCGTAGACGTCGACGCCGTCTGCCGGGCAGAGCCGCATCCCGTCGACGACGCCGGAGAAGATCTCGCCGTTCGGGCCCTCGACGACCGCGCCGCGGAGGAGCGGGGGCGAGCCGTCGAGCGAGCCGACGAGGTTCGCCACCTGGTGCTGCATGCAGTGCGGGAACGTCGTGCCGTCGCCGACGATCAGCGACACGCCCCACGCGTTCGCACCGAGGATGTTCGCGAGCCAGCGCGAGCTCCAGTCCGCATAGGCGTCGCTTCCCGTCAGCTCGTCGTATTCGCTCGCCGTCACGGACAGCCCGGCGCCGTGCGAGGTCGTGTCCCACGTGCCCCACGGGAAGCCGAACTGGAACGGATCCGTGTCGGCCTGCGCGACGGCACCGTCGAGCTGCTTCTTCAGGTCGGCGAGCAGCGCGGCACGCGTCGTCTCGAGCCCGCGCGGGTCGTGCGCGCGCGCGATCGCCTTGTACAGCTCGTAGTGCGCGATCCCGGAGACGTCGTAGAGGTTGAGCGTGTCGGCCGCGTCGTTCGGCCCGGTGATGTACGCGTTCGCCCAGTGCGCCGCCTTGCGGAGGTAGTACGACGCGTCGTCGTGCGGCAGCCCGGACGGCGCGCCGCCCATGCTCAGCGCGTTCGCGAGCTCGGTCGCGCCGAGCTCGAGGTCGTCGCGCCACTCCGTCTCGGGATAGAAGTCGAACGTGAAGACCGTCGTCAGGTCGCCGCTCGGCGACGTGTCCGCGAGGTCGAAGATGTGCTCGCCGGCGAGCAGGCACGTGCGCGCGTAGCGCGGGTCGCTGTCGCGGAAGACCTGGTAGCAGAGCGCGAACGCGGCCGCGTCGCGGCCCGCGAGGTTCGGGCTCACGGGCGAGCCGGGCGGCCCGGCGCGGAACACGGGCCGGTTGCGGATGTACTTGTAGAGCGGGTCGTGCCCGCCGTACGTGTCGTCCGCCTGCGGCAGCCGCCAGATGTCGTGATCGCCGGCGATCGCGTCGTTCCCCTCGCCGATCCCGACCTGGTAGTAGAGCGTGCGCCGCGAGTCGTCCCACATGCGCAGCAGGAAGTCGGTGCCGAAGCGCGCCTCGGCGGCGAAGCCGGACCCGAGCTGCGAGGGGAAGTCGCGGACGCCGAGCTCCATCAGCGCGACCGTGTAGCTCGTCGTCTCCACGAACTTCGGGTAATCGCCCGCGTCCCACCAGCCGCCCGACGCGTCGATCCGGCGGCCGAGCGGCGTCAGGTCGCCGTCGAAGCCGTCGTCCACGTTCGCGACCGGCGTCAGGTACGTCATCGCGTGCTCGTCGTTCAGGTGCGCGGGCGCGGTGCGCAGCGCCGACGGGATGAAGTCGGGACCGTCGCGCTCGGCCTGGTAGAAGAAGAGCGCGTTCGCGAGCGCGCCGGCGTAGACCTTCGCGCCGGTGTCGACCCTGAAGCTCGGCGAGGCCGCCGGCACGGGGCCCGCGACCGTGATCGTGTCCGTGCCCGGCCCGGAGACGGCGTCGAAGTCGAGCGGGTACACGTACGGGTAGCCGTCGTTCCACGCGCCGAGGCTGTCGCCGATCCGCCCCTTGAACACCGTCGACCCGTTGGCGGCCTTGACCCGGAAGACGGCGCCCGTCTCGGGCGCGCTCGCGAGCAGGTACGCGCGCTTCGCGGCGCCCGAGGGATAGCCGACCTGGTTGACGCGGACGAAGGCGCTGTCCGGGCCACCATGGCCTGCTCCCGCGGCGCCGGCGAGGGTTCCGACGGCAGCGACGGCGACGAGCAGGATTCTCGTAAAGATTCCTAACACGCCCGGCAGAGGGACATTACTCCCTTTCGCCGGCTGTGTCTACGGCGCGGCGAGCGCCTCGCGGACGGCGCGGACGGCGGCGTCGACGGCCCGCCGCTCAGCCGCCGCGCTGTAGTACGCCGCGTGCGGCGTCACGATCAGGTTCGGCGCCGCCGGCGGCTGCGCGGGCGGCTCGACCGGCAGCACGTCGAGCGCGGCGCCGCCGAGCCGCCCCGCGCGCAGCGCGTCGACGACCGCCGCGACGTCGACGACGGGCCCGCGCGCCGTGTTCAGCAGGAGCGCGTCCGGGCGCATCAGCGCGAGCTCGCGCGCGCCGATCAGCCCGTACGTCTCCGGCGTCAGCGGCACGTGCAGCGTCACGGCGTCGCACCCGCGGAGCAGCTCGTCGAGCGGCGACTCGTACACGCCGTCGCGCCGGATCTCGACGACGTCGTTCGCCCACACCTCCACGCCGAGCGCGTGCAGCCGCCGCGAGACCGCGCCGCCGATGCGTCCGTGGCCGACGATGCCGACGCGCATGCCGCCGAGCGTCCGCAGGGCGCCGGTGCCCTTCGCGTCCCAGCGCCCCGCGGCCACCTCCCGGTCGAGCGCGACGACGCCGCGCAGCAGCGCGTAGAGGAACGCGAGCGTGTGATCCGCCACCTCCTCGGTGCAGTAGTCCGGGACGCTGCACACGGCGATCCCGCGCGCGGCCGCCGCGTCGAGGTCGACATGGTCGAAGCCGACGCTCGCCGTCGAGACGATCCGCAGCGCCGGCAGCCGCGCGATCAGCTCCGCGCCGACCGGCGCGCGCGGCGTCGTCAGGATCGCCGCCACGTCGTCGCCCGGCTCCGAGACGGCGTCGAGCCCGGCGAGCGCGTCCGCGGGGAAGCGCTCCCCCATCACGAGCACCTTCACGACTCGACGAGCGAGAGGAAACGCCGGGTCCGCTCCTCCTTCGGCGCGGAGAAGAACTCGTCCGGCGGCGCCTCCTCGACGATGCGCCCCTCATCCATCATCAGCACCGAGCTCGCGACGTGGTGCGCGAAGCGCAGCTCGTGCGAGACGACGACCATCGTCATCCCCTCCTGCGCGAGCGACTCCATCACGTCGAGCACCTCGCGCACGAGCTCGACGTCGAGCGCGGAGGTCGGCTCGTCGAACAGCATCGCCTTCGGCCGCATCACGAGCGCTCGCGCGATCGCCACCCGCTGCTGCTGCCCGCCCGACAGCTCGTCGGGATACTGGTGCGCCTTGTCGGCGAGCCCGACGCGCGCGAGGAACTGCTCCGCCGCGGCGCGCGCCTCCTTCTTCGGCAGCTTCCGCACCTCGACGAGCCCGCACATGACGTTGTCGAGCGCCGACATGTTCTGGAAGAGGTTGAAGCGCTGGAAGACCATCCCGACCTCGGAACGGTGCGCCGCGAGCGCCTTCTCCGGCAGCGCCGTCAGCTGCTCGGAGTCGAGGTAGACGTCGCCGGCGTCCGGCGGCTCGAGCATCGCGAGGCAGCGCAGCAGCGTCGACTTGCCCGAGCCGGAGGGCCCGATCACGACCTTCACCTGGCCGCGGTCGACCTCGAAGGAGACGCCCTTCAGCACCTCGAGGTCGCCGTAGCGCTTGTGCAGGCCGTCGGCCCTGAGGACGACGTCGGCCATCAGCGGGCGTCGTGGGCGACGGCCGACACGCCGGGCGGCGCCTCGGGTCGCCGGCGCCTCCGGCCCGACGTCCACGTGAAGCGCCGCTCGAGCCGCGACTGGACGAGCATGAGGATGCTGACGATCACGAGGTAGTAGATGAGCGCCGCGAGCAGCGGCTCCGTGTACTGGAACGTCGCGGCCGACAGCTCCTGCCCCGCCGTCAGCAGCTCGTGGAGCGAGATCACAAACGCAAGCGACGTCAGCTTCAGCAGCGTGATGAACTCGTTGCCGGTCGGCGGGATGACGATGCGCACCGCCTGCGGCACGATCACCTTCCGCAGGATCTGCCGGCGGGTCATCCCGAGCGCCCGGCCCGCGAGCTCCTGGCCGGGGTCGACCGAGAGCAGCCCGGCGCGGATGATCTCCGACATGTACGCCGCCTCGTTGAACGAGAGCGCGATCCACGCGGCGGCGAACGGCGTGAACCAGCTCCCGGCGAAGCCGCTCCAGATCTGCGGCAGCGCGTACCAGATGAAGTAGAGCTGGAGCAGCGTCGGCGTCGCGCGGAACAGCCAGTTGTAGACCCAGGCGCCGGAACGGAGCGAGCGCCGCCCGCTGAGCGCCGACAGCGCGACGAAGAACCCGATCACGATCGCGGTCGCGAGCGCGACGACGGTCAGCTCGAGCGCGGTCAGCGCTCCCCTCCAGTACGGACCGGAGGAGAGCGCCGTCCAGAACAGGTGCGTGTCGAAGCTCGCGAGCACGAGCCTCTGCGCGTCCTACCTCACGTCGCCCGGCGGGATCTTGTACTTCACCGCGAGCTTCTTCAGCGTCCCTGCCGCCACGAGCTGCTTCAGGCCGGTGCTGACCTGCGACCCGACCGGATCGCCCTTGCGGTAATAGATGCCGAAGGTGTCCTTGTCGGGGAACGTGTAGCCGACGGCGATCTTGCCGGGATGCGCCCGCGCCTGGAAGGCGAACGACGTGTCCTGCGTGAGGACGACGTCCGCCCGGCCGAGGAGCACCTGCGCGACCGCGTCGTTGTCGCCGGGGTAGCTCTGCAGGTTGAAGCCGAGCTTCTTCTGCAGCGTCTTCAGGTACTGCTCGTACTTCGTCCCGGCCTGCACCGCGACGTTGAGCCCCTTGAGGCTGTTCGGGCCGGTGACGCGCTTCGGGTTGCCGGCCTTGACGATGAAGACGCGGTGCGTCTCCATGTACCCGACGGCGCCGGCCTGCTTGAGGCGGTCCGGCGTGACGAAGATGCCGCTGATCACGGCGTCGCATTTCTTTGCGTCGAGCGCCGGGATCAGGCCCGGGAAGGCGGTCTTCACGGGCTTGGCGGTCCCGCCCCAGGTCTTGGCGAGCGCGGCCGCCATGTCGACGTCGAAGCCGGAGATGGCGCCGCTCGACGACGCGAGCTCCATCGGCGGGAAGGTCGGGTCGGTGCAGTACGTGAACGTCGCGGCGTGACGGCCCGCGCCGGCCGTCCCCGCTGCGACGAGGGCCGCCGCGGCGAGCGCCGCGAGGGAGAGCAGGGTCGTCCTCGTGCGCATGCGTCCTCCTCTCTCGCGAAAGAAGGAGCCTACGCGTCAGCGCAGCGCAGGCGCAACGAGCCCGCGCACCTCCGCGAGCACGCGCGGGTCGATCGAGTGCTCGATCGGGGACTCGCGGTAGAGGACGTCGGCGCCGGCGCCCTCGAGCAGCGCCCTCGCCTGCCGGGCGAACTCGACCGGGATCACCGGGTCGTACGTCCCGTGCGCGATCGCGATCGGCGGGAACGGCGGATCGAGGTCCGGGGCCCAGCCGTCGACCGTCGGGATGAAGCCGCTGAAGGCGAGCACCGACGCCGGCCGGGCGCGTCCCAGGCCGAGCCCGAGCGCGTACGCCATCACCGCGCCCTGCGAGAAGCCGCCGAGCACGATCTGCTCCGGCGGGAACGGCAGCGCGTCGAGCCACTCCGACGCGAGGTCGTAGCCCGCGTGGAACGTGTCGCGATCCGGGAAGCCGACGCGCGGCACGACGTACCAGTGCGCGCCCCCCGGAGGAAGCGCGAGCGGGCCGCGCGGCGTGTAGCCGGCCAGCCGCCGCTCGGGATCGAGCGCGTCGAGCAGCGGGAACAGGTCGTGCTCGTCCGCGCCGCGGCCGTGGAAGAGGACGAGCGCGCCCTCCGGCTCGGCGGCCGCCGGGCGCTCGAGCGCGACGAGGCTCACGCCCGTGTCCAGCTCTCCCGCGGATCCGGCAGCGGCGTCAGGATCGGCTCGACCTGCGCGCGCAGGTGCTCGAAGTCCGGCGGCAGGATCAGCTTCTCGCCGAGGTGCGCCAGGTCCTCGTCCGTGTCGAAGCCGGGCCCGAGCGTCGCGATCTCGAAGAGGACGCCGCTCGGCTCGCGGAAGTAGATGCTGCGGAACCAGAAGCGGTCGATCACCGGCGTCGGCCGGCCGCCCGCGTCGGCGACGCGCTTCCGCCACGCCTCCTGGTCGGCCAGCTCCGACGCCCAGGCGACGTGGTGGACGGTGCCCGCGCCCGGCCTGCCCGGCTCTGCGGGCGGCTCGTCGTAGGCGATCCAGCCGCCGCGCTTCTCGCCGCGCGTCTCCCACCGCGTTCCGTCCTGCAGCTCGAAGCCGATCCGCTCGAGGAAGTCCGCGCTCGGCGTCTCGGGCAGCGGCGTGTACGCGCGCACGCCCTCGAAGCCCTGGAGCGCGAGCTGGTGCGGGATCTCGGGATGGTCGGCGACGAGCGGCTCGTCCGGGACGCCCGCGATCACGAGCTCGTGCGCGAGCCCCTCGGGATCCTCGAAGCGGACGACGTCGCCGTCGCGCACGGCGTCGAGCCGGTCGGCCCAGAAGTCGAGCGCCTCGGACGAGCCGACGCGCCAGACGACCGCGTGCACCATGCCGGCGCCGGCTCGCCCGTTCGCCGCGCCCGGGTACTCGAAGAAGGTGATGTCCGACCCGGCGCTGCCCTTCTCGTCCGCGTAGAACAGGTGGTAGACGGTCGGGTCGTCCTGGTTGACCGACTTCTTCACGAGCCGCAGGCCGAGCGTCCCGGTGTAGAACTCGACGTTCTGCGGCGCGTCGCCGGTGATGCACGTGACGTGGTGGATGCCTTCGAGCTTCATCTGCGACTCCTCGCGAGAAACTTGCGTGCTCAAATACTAGCAGTCAGGAGCGCCCTGCTCTCGCGGAGCATCTCCCGCGCGATCACGAGGCGCTGGATCTCCTGCGTCCCTTCGTAGATCTGGGTGATCTTCGCGTCGCGCATGTAGCGCTCGACCGGATACTCCTTGATGTATCCGTAGCCGCCGAGGATCTGCACGGCGTCCGTCGTCACCGCCATCGCGACGTCGCCGCACTTGAGCTTCGCCATCGCCGAGACCTTCGTCAGCTCGGGCCCGTCGACGCCGTCGTCGCACATCTGGCCGAAGCGGTAGAGGATCCCGCGGGCGGCCTCGCACTCGGTCTCCATGTCGGCGAGCTTCGCCTGGATCAGCTGGTGCTGCGCGATCGGCTTGCCCATCGTCTCGCGCGTCTTCGCGTACTCGAGCGCGTAGTCGGTCGCGCCCTGCGCGATCCCGAGCGCCTGCGCCGCGACGCCGGGGCGCGAGCGGTCGAGGATGCGCATCGCGATCTTGAAGCCCTCCCCCTCGGAGCCGAGGAGGCTCGCCGCCGGGATGCGGCACTCGTCGAAGACGAGCTCGCCCGTCGTCGAGCCCTTGATCCCCATCTTCGGCTCGATTCGCGCCACCTCGAAGCCGGGGGCGTCCGCCTCGACGACGAAGGCCGAGATGCCGGCGTGGCCGGCGTCCGGGTCGGTCTTCGCGAACACCGTGTACAGCTGCGCGACGCCGGCGTTCGTGATGAACCGCTTCGAGCCGTCGAGGACGTACTCGTCCCCGACCCGGCGCGCGGTCGTGCGCATCGCCGCCGAGTCGGAGCCCGAGCCGGACTCCGTCAGCGCGTAGGCGGCGAGCCACTCGCCGCCCGCGAGCCGCGGCAGCCAGCGCTCCTGCTGCTCCGCCGTGCCGGCGAGCTTGATCCCGAGCGAGCCGAGCTCCTGCACGGCGAGGAGAAGCGCGCTCGTCGCGCAGACCTTCGCCACCTCCTCGATCGCGACGAGCGCGAGCAGCGTGCCGGTGCCGGTGCCGCCGAACCGCTCCTCGAAGAAGAGCGCGAACACGTCGTTCTCGCGGAACAGCTCGACGACGTCCCACGGGAAGTCGCCGCTCGCGTCGATCTCCGCCGCCCGCGGCGCGATCCGCTCGCGCGCGAGCGTGCGCACGAGATCCCGCAGCTCCCGCTGCTCGGGGGTGAGCCGGTCCCAGGTCACGAGCCCCACACCTCCTCCGCAGTTTCCACGACGAGGCGCAGCTTCGCCACCTCGTCGTCGTAGCCGAGGGCGTTCCCCTCGACGGTGGAGGAGAAGCCGCACTGCGGCGAGAGGCAGAGCTGCTCGACGTCGACGTACTGCGACGCCTGCTCGATCCGGCGCTTCAGGTCGTCCTTCGACTCGAGCGCGCCGTGCTTCGTCGTCACGAGCCCGAGCACGACGAGCTTCCCCTTCGGGACGAAGCGCAGCGGCTCGAAGCCGCCGCTGCGCTCGTCGTCCCACTCCATGAAGAAGCCGTCGACCTCGAGCTCGTTGAACAGCGCCTCGGCGACGAAGTCGTAGCCGCCCGTCGCGACCCACGACGACTGGAAGTTGCCGCGGCACATGTGCGTCGTCACGGTCATCCCCTCGGGCCGGCCCGCGAGCGCCTCGTTGATGTGGTGGATGTACTCGACGTGCTGGCGGTCGTGATCGCCGCCGAGCGACGCGACGTAGTCGCGCTGCGTCGGGTCGTTCAGGTACGCGAGGCTCGTGTCGTCGACCTGGAGGTACGTGCAGCCGAGCTCGCCGAGCCTGCGCACCTCCTCTGCGTACGCGGCCGTGAGGTCGGCCCAGAAGCCGTCGAGCTCCGGGTACACCGACTCGTCGATCGCGGCGCGGCCGCCGCGGTAGTGCACCATCGACGGCGAGGGGATCGTCAGCTTCGGCACGCCGCTCGTCACCGCCTCCGTCAGGAAGCGGAAGTCGTCGCCGAAGATCGTCTTCGACACGCCGAGCTTGCCGCTGATGTGGTGCATCGCCGGCGTGAAGACGATGTCCCCTTCCTCGTTGTGGAACGTCACCTCCAGCTCGCCGGCCTCCTTCGTGATGCCGTCGATCTGGTAGATGAAGTCCATGTGCCAGGAGCCGCGGCGGAGCTCGCCGTCGGTGACGGCACGGAGGCCGACCTCCTCCTGCATGCGAACGGCGTCGCGGATCGCATCGTCCTCGACCACGCGCAGCTGCTCGGCGGAGATGCGGCCGGCGGCGAAGTCGTCGCGGGCGGCGTGGAGCTCCGGCGGGCGGAGCAGGCTGCCGACGTGGTCGGCGCGGAACGGCGGTGTCGTACGCGGTGCCACGCGCTACTCCGGCTTGTGGCAGACGGCCTCGACGTTGTTGCCGTCGGGGTCGTGGACGAAGGCGGCGTAGTAGGTCGGGTGGTAGTGCTCGCGCAGCCCGGGCGGGCCGTTGTCGGTGCCGCCGGCGGCGACGGCCGCGTCGTAGAAGCGGTCGACGGTGGCGCGGTCCGGACACGCGAATGCGACGTGGGTGCCGGTGCCGTACGGCTCGCGCTCCGCCACCCAGAACTCCGGCTTGTCGACGGCGCCGAAGCCGACGGCCTTCCACTCGTCGAACTCCATCACCGGCTTGTAGCCGAGCGGCGCGAGCGCGGCCAGGTAGAAGGCGCGGCTCGTCGGGTAGTCCTTGACGTTCAGTCCGACATGGTCGTACACGGTTGCTCTCCTCTCGCAGTACGCTCGTCGCGATGATTCTGCAAGACGGGGTCGTCCGCACGCTCGACCCATCGCTCGCGCTGGCTCGGGCGCTGGCGATCGCGGGCGACCGGGTCGCCGGCGGCGTCGGCGTCCACGAGACGGCGCTCGCGAGCCCGGACACGGTCGACCTCGGCGGCCGCTGCGTCGTTCCCGGGTTCACCGACTCGCACGTCCACTTCCCGACCTGGGCGGTGGCGCAGCACGAGGTCAAGCTCGACGGCTGCCGCTCGCTCGCCGAGGCGCTCGAGCGCGTGCGCGCGGCGGAGGCGGCGCTGCCGGAGGGCCGGGCGCTGCGCGGCTACGGCTGGCGGAGCGGCGAGTGGGCGGAGGGGCGCGAGCCGACGAAGGAGGACCTCGACGCGGTCACGGGCAGCCGCCCGGCGGCGCTCGTCTCGAAGGACTATCACTCCCTCTGGCTCAACTCGGCGGCGCTCGCGCTCGCCGGCGGCGACGTCGAGGTGCCGGGCGGCGTCGTCGAGCGCGACGCGGCCGGCGCGCCGACGGGCGTGCTCCGCGAGGAGTCCGCCTGGCACGTCAAGGACACCTACCTGCCGGTTCCGGCGGACGAGTACGTCGAGGCGATGCGGCTCGGCGTCCGCGTCGCAAGCGCGCGCGGGGTCACCTGCGTCCACGACAAGGACGGCTGGATCGGCGCACCCGGCCTCTGGCAGCGGCTCGACGAGCTCGGCGCGCTCTCGCTGCGCGTCTGGCAGTCCGTCCCGCACGACCGCCTGCCGGAGCTGCGCGCGCTCTCGCTGCGCAGCGGCGTCGGCTCGCCGTTCCTCCGCATCGGCTATCTGAAGGCGTTCATGGACGGAACGCTCGGCTCGCGGACCGCATGGATGCTCGACGGCGCCGGCGTCGTGATCACGAGCGGCGAGGAGCTGGCGGAGATCGTCCGCGCCGCCGCGGAGGCGGGCTGGCCCGTCGGCGTGCACGCGATCGGCGACCGCGCGAACCGCGAGGCGCTCGACGCGTTCGAGCGCACCCGCGACGCCTGGGCGCCGCGCGGCCTGCGGCAGCGGATCGAGCACGCGCAGTGCCTCGCGCCCGAGGACGTCCCCCGCTTCGGCGAGCTCGGCGTCGCCGCCTCCGTCCAGTTCTCGCACGCGCCCTCGGACGAGCAGCTCGCGAAGCGGTTCTGGGCCGACCGGCTCGACCGCGCCTACTCCTTCCGCTCGCTGCTCGAGACGGGCGCCGTGCTCGCGAACGGCTCGGACGCCCCGGTCGAGGAGCTCGACCCGTGGGCGGGCGTCGTCGCCGCCGTGCTCGGCCACTGGCGCGAGGACCAGCGGCTGACGGCCGAGGAGGCGCTCCACGCGACGTGCGTCGCCCCCGGCTGGCTCTCCCACGACGAGCGCGTCCGCGGGACGCTCGTCCCCGGCCGCCTCGCCGACCTCGTCGTCCTCGACCGCGACCCGCTCGCCTGCCCGCCGGACGAGCTCCCGGAGGTGCAGGTCGTCGCGACGATGGTCGCCGGCCGCTGGGTGCACAACCCGCCGCCCTGGGACTCGTAGCGCCCCTTGCGCAGATCCTCTTCGGGGAGCGATGATCCTCGCTCCGTGCAGGCGGCGTCGATCCACGAGCTTCGCAGCGACGCGTTCGAGTACGCCTGGGACAACTCGGTCGAGGCGGCCCTCGAGATCGAGTCGGGCGAGGCGGTCCTGCTGCACGTCCGCGACGCGTCGGACGAGCAGATCCACGCCGACTCGGGCGTCGAGGACGTGCTCCGGCTCGACTTCGGCCACGTCAACCCCGTCAGCGGCCCCGTGTACGTCAAGGGGGCGGCGCCGGGCGATGCCCTCGCGGTCGAGCTGCTGGAGTTCCGGCCGCAGGAGTGGGGCTGGACGGCGATCATCCCCGGCTTCGGCCTGCTCGCCGACGAGTACCCGGACCCGTGGCTCCGCATCTCCCGGGTCGACGCCACGGGGAGCCGCGTCCGGTTCGCCGACGGCGTGACGCTCCCGTACCGGCCGTTCCCGGGCACGCTCGGCGTGGCGCCCGCGGAGCCCGGGGCGCACTCGATCGTGCCCCCGTCACGGTTCGGGGGGAACATGGACACGAAGTACCTGAACCCGGGCGTGACGCTCTACCTGCCGGTGGGCGTGGACGGCGCGCTGTTCTCGCTCGGCGACACGCACGCCGCGCAGGGCGACGGCGAGGTCTGCGGCACCGCGATCGAGACGGCGATGGACGTCGTCGTGCGGCTCACCGTCCGGAAGAACCTGCGGATCGAGGCGCCCCAGTTCGACCTTCCGGCCGGCCACGCCGCCGCGCACGCGCAGTCCGCCCATCACGTCTGCACCGGCGTCTCCCCCGACCTGATGGAGGCGGCACGGGACGCGGTGCGGGCCGCCGTCGCATGGCTCGGCGACGCGCACGGACTCGACCGCGAGGAGGCCTACGCGGTCGCCAGCGTCGCCTGCGACCTGCGCATCCACGAGGTCGTCGACGCGCCGAACTGGGTCGTCGGCTGCTTCATCCCCGAGTCGATCTTCGAAGGAGGTCGAGATGGCAACTGAGGCCGAGCCCGTCACCGCTCGCGAGCACTCGCAGGTCACGCTCCGACGCGAGCTGAGGTTCTGGGAGGCGATCGCGATCTCGATCGGGATCATGGCTCCCACCGCGGCGATGGCGCTGAACGGCGTCGCGCCGGCCGGACTCGTCGGACGGGCGGTGCCGCTCGCATTCCTCTTCGCGGCGGTCGCGATCGGCCTGATCTCGTACTCGTTCGTCCGCCTCACGCGCTTCTTCAACCACGCCGGATCGACGTACGCGCTCGCGGGAGCGACGCTCGGGCCGCGCGCGGGCTTCTTCGCGGGCTGGACCTTGCTCGCGACCTACTGCTGCTTCATCGCCGCGAACATCGCCGAGATCGGGCTGTTCGGAACGTCGTTCCTCAGCGGTATCGGGCTCTGGACGAACGCGTCCTGGATCGTCGTCTCCCTGATCGCCGCGGCGCTCGTCTGGTTCTTCGCCTACGGGGACGTCAAGGTCGCGACGCGCTCGCTGCTCTCGTTCGAGGGCATCTCGGTCACGTTGATCGTGATCGTGGTCGTCGTCATCTTCTGGAAGGTGATCGCGGGCACCGCCCCGAACGGCCAGACGTTCACGCTCAAGCCGTTCGTCCCGGCGCCGGGAACGGCTGTCGGCGCGATCGCGTTCGCGTCGGTGTTCGGACTGCTGTCGTTCGGCGGCTTCGAGGGGGCCGCCGCGCTCGGCGAGGAGACGAACAACCCGCGGCGCAACATCCCGCTCGCGATCGCGGTCGCGGTCGCGTTCTGCGGCGTCTTCTACACGATCGTGATGCTCGCGCAGTCGCTCGGCTTCGGAATCGACCCTGCCGGGATCAAGGCGTTCTCGACGTCGAGCGGACCGATGGCCGAGCTCGGGAAGCAGTACGTCGGCAGCGGGATGGATGACGCGATCAACTTCGGCGCGACGCTGAGCGCATTCGCGAGCTGCCTCGGCTGCGCCGCGGGGGCATCGCGCATCCTCTTCGCGCTCGGACGCGACGGCTTCATCACGCGACGCCTCGGCGACGCCTCGGCGCGAACCGGATCGCCCGCGAACGCGCTTCTCGTCGTCATGGTGTTCGGGCTCGCGGTGACGATCGGGCTGCGCATCAACGGCACGTCGGCGGTGAACGCGTTCTTCTACCCGGGGACGGCGGGCGTGCTCGCGATGCTCATCGCGTACTTCGTGATGCAGTTCGGCGCCGCGAAGTTCCTGCACCTCGAGCGTCGCGAGCCGCGCTGGCGCGTCATCATCCTCGTCCTGGCGACGGCGGCGATCGTCTACACCTTCTACCGGCAGGTCTGGCCGAAGCCGGCGTACCCGTACGACCTGTTCCCGCTGATGATCGCGGGCTGGGCGGTGCTGGGCATCGTGATCACGTTCGCGTTCCCGGCGCTCACGCGGCGGATCGGGCGCGGGCTCTCCGAAGCGGAGGGGATCGCCGGATCCGGGTAGGCGGCGCGACGGACACGTCCTCGCCGGACCGCACGAATCGCGGAACCGTCACGGCATCGTGACGGGCCGCATCGCCATGCACCGGGGCGTGGCCGTCCCGGCCACGCCCCGGTGTCAGACACGGGTGGAGAAAGCGTCACGGCTTCCCGGCGGCGCGAAAGGGCCCCGTCGAGGCCACGAGTACAATTCGTCCATGTCCAGGACGATGAACCCCGTCCACGAGTCGGCGACGTGCGGCGTCGCCGCCTGCGCCGAGATCATCGGCGCCAAGTGGACGGCGCTGCTCGTCCACGACCTGTCCGAAGGGCCGCGGCGGTTCTCGGAGCTCGAGCACTCCTGCAGCGGGATCAGCCCCCGGACGCTCGCCGAGCGGCTGCGCGCGCTCGAGACCGAGGGGATCGTCGAGCGGCACAGCTTCGCGGAGTCGCCCCCGCGGGTCGAGTACGAGCTGACGGAGAAGGGCCAGGCCCTGCTCCCGATCATCACCGCCATGAGCCGCTACGGGCACGCCTGGCTCAACTGCGAGCACGTGCACGCCGACGTCGCGTAGCTCCTAGCCGTCGGGCGGCGGAGGCAGCTTCCGCCGGACCTGCTCCTCCTCCACCTCCAGCAGCCGCTGCTCGCGCTCGCCGACGGCGGTCTCGCGGTCCTGCAACGCCTGCGTGGCGGCGCGGAGCCGCTCCTCCGCGGCCGCCAGCCGCGCGTCGCCGTCGGCGACGCGGCGCTCCCGGTCGCGCAACGCCTCCTCGGCGGCGACCATCCAGCTGCCGCGCTCCTCGAGCTCGGCCGCGAGCGCGGCCAGCTCCCCCGCGCGCGACTCGGCCGCCGCCGCCCGCCGCTCGACGGCGTCCGCCCGCGCCTCCAGCTCCCGCGCCGCCCGCTCCCGCTGCGAGAGCCGCGTCTCGGCGGTGGCGATCCTCCCCGCGCGCCGCCCGAGCGAGACGCCGACGCGCGCGAGGTGCGTCTCCCGCTGCGCCGCCTCGGAGGCGGCGAGCCCGAGTGCCGTCTCGCGCTGCTCGAGATCCTCGAGCCGCGGCGCCAGCCTCGCCGTCTCGGCGGCGAGCTCCTCGGCGCGCCGGGCCACCTCGGCTTCGCGCCGCTCGAGCTCCGCGAGCCGGAGCGCGAGTCGCTGCTCCACCTGCGCGAGGCCCTCGTCGCGCTGCTCGAGCTCGAAGCCCCGGCGGTCGAGCTCGCGCAGCCGCCGCTCCGCGTCGGCGATCGCCGGCTCGCGCGCGGCGAGCTCCGCCTCGGTGGCGACGACGATCTCCATCCGCTGCTCGAGCTCGGCCCCGAGCTCCGACAGCTCGACCTCCCGCTCGACGGCGACGTTCTCGCGGTGCAGGATCGAGTCGGCGTGCCGCTCGCGCTCCGCAAGCCCCTTGTCGCGGTGCGCCGCCTCCTCCGAGCGGTCCCGCAGCGAGCGCCGCTCCTCGGCCGCCTCCCGCTCGCGCCGGTCGAGCTCGTTCGCGCGCAACGCCAGCTCGCGCTCGCCGGCGTCGAGCCGCGACAGCCGCTCCTCGACCTCCTGGAGCCGGCGCCGGAGCAGCTCGTCGCCACGGCGGTCGCGGTCGGCGATCGCCGCCCAAGCGGCACGCAGCTGGTCCTCACTCTGTTCCACTGGCGGCGGGCTCATCGTGCCCTATTTCGCCGCCGACCGGGGAGACACCTAGCGCGGCAGCCCGCCGAGCGCGGTGAACAGCTCCGCCGCCGTGTCGATCCCCTCGCCGAAGTAGCGGACGAGGAACTTCTCGTTCGGCGAGTGGACGTTCGACTCCGGCAGCCCGAAGCCGGTGAGGATCGTCGAGATCCCCTTGTCGGCGAGCGCCGGCATGATCGGCAGCGTCCCGCCGGAGCGGGTGAGCAGCGGCCGGACGCCGATCGCACGCTCGAACGCGTCGAGGGCGAGCCTGATCGCGGGCGCGTCCGGCTGCACGAGGCCCGGCGCGGAGCCCGCCCACGCGATGTCCACCTCGGCGCCCGCCGGCGCCGCCTCGCGCATCAGCCGCTCCGCCGCGCGGCCGATCGTGACGACGTCCTGGCCCGGCGCGAGCCGTACCGTCACCTCGCCGGACGCGTGCACCGACAGCGTCGTGTTCCGCACGCCCGGCTTGCCGCCGATGATCCCGTTCACGTCGGCGGACGGCTCCGCCCACGTGCGCACGTAGAACTCCTCCGCCGCCTTCGCGTCGAGCGGCTGCGCGCCTTGCGTCGCCAGCTCCTCGGCGCCCGGGCTCAGCGTCGCCCACTGCGCCAGCTCGTCCGCGGTCGGTGCCGCGATCCCCGCGCGCAGCGGCTCGGGCAGCCGCCCGTCCGGGCCGGCGAGCACGGCCTCGAAGCAGCGCATCAGCACGTGGATCGCGTTGAGCGCAGCGCCGCCGTACATCCCCGAGTGGAGGTCACGCTCGCCCGTCCGCACGCTCACGTCGAAGGCGATCAGCCCGCGCGTCGCGAGGTCGAGCACCGGCACGTCCAGCCGCAGCATGCCGCCGTCGAAGATGATCGCCGCGTCGGCGCCGCGCTCGTCGATCGCCAGGTAGTCGACGATCGTGTGACCGCCGATCTCCTCCTCCCCGTCGCATGCGAAGCGGAGGTTGACCGGGAGCGCGCCCGCCTCGACGAGCCGCTGCGCCGCCTTCAGCAGGATCCAGACCTGCCCCTTGTCGTCGGTGATGCCGCGGCCGTACGCCCAGTCGCCGCGGATCTCCAGGGCGAACGGGTCGGACTCCCAGAGCTCGAGCGGCGCCGGCGGCTGCACGTCGAAGTGCCCGTAGCAGAGGACGGTCGGCGCGCTCGCCCCGTCGTGCGACGCCGGGATGTCGCCGAGCGCGAGCTCCTTCTCGCCGAACGGCGTCAGCTCGGCGTTGCCGCCGATGCGACGGATGAACTCGCAGACCCACTCGCCTGCGCGCTTCACGTCCTCGCGGTGCGCCGCGTCGGCGCTCACGCTCGGGATCGCGATGAACTCGGCGAGCTCGTCACGCCAGGTCTCGTCCACGAGGCGAGACTCTAGTGAAGTAGTGCGCGCCGCCGCCGAGGGTGGCGGCCTCGTCGCCCGGGTTGAGGAGGCCGCACGTCTTCAGCGAGAGGCAGCCGCAGCCGATGCACGTCGTCAGCCGGCCGCGGACCCCCTCGAGGGCGGCGATCCGCCCGTCGAGCTCCTGCGCCCAGCTGCGGGAGAGACGCTCCCAGTCGCGCTTCGTCGGCGGCCGGTTCGCCGGCAGCGTCGCGAGCGCCTGCCGGATCCGGGCGAGCGGGATGCCGGCGGCGCTGCCGGCGCGGACGAGGGCGACCTTGCGCAGCGTCGTGCCGTGGTAGCGGCGCTGGTTGCCGCCGCTGCGCGTCGACTCGATCAGGCCCTGCCGCTCGTAGAAGCGGAGCGCCGACGCGGAGACGCCGGAGCGCTCGGACAGCTCGCCGATGGTCATGGCGACGGGCACTTGACTTGAACATTAGTTGAGGTTCTACGGTGTGTCACGTGACCGCTGCGACCTACGACGACCTCCAGGGTCTGATCGTGCGCCTGACCGGCGACGAGAAGCACGACTGGAGCTCGCTCTCGACCCTCGACGTGCTCTGGACGCTCTACGACCGCGTGCTCGAGCCGGGCGACCGCTTCCTGCTCTCGAAGGGCCACGGCCCGACCGCGTTCTACGCCGTGCTCGCAGCGAAGGGGATCCTCCCCGTCGACGAGCTGGACGGCTTCGGCGGCTTCGACTCGCCGCTCGGACACCACCCCGACCGGACGCTCGTCCCCGGCGTCGAGATCTCGAGCGGCTCGCTCGGGCACGGCCTCCCGATCGCCGTCGGCGCGGCGCTGATGGGTCGCCGCGTCTACGTCCTCGTCGGCGACGGCGAGCTCGACGAGGGCAGCAACTGGGAGGCCGTCCAGTGGGCCGGCCGGATCGGGCTCGCGCCCCTCACCGCCGTCGTCGTGGACAACCACAGCTCGACGTACCACTGGCCCGGCGGGATCGAGGGCCGCTTCGAGCTCGAGGGCTGGACGAGCGCGCACGCGGACGGGCGTGACCACGACGCGCTCGAGCGCGCGTTCCGCGCGCGCACCGGCGACGCGCCGCACGTCGTCGTCGCGGAGGTCGAGCGGCGATGACGACGATGCGCGAGCGCTTCTACCGGCTCGCCGCGCAGGCGCTCGAGGACGACCCGAGCGTGGCGATGGTCTTCGCCGAGATCGGGGTCGCGGAGATGCCGCGGCATCCGCGGCTGTTCAACGTCGGCATCCGCGAGCAGCTGATGATCGGCGTCGCGGCAGGGCTCGCGCTCGAGGGGATGCGTCCCGTCGTGCACTCGTACACGCCGTTCCTCGTCGAGCGGCCGTACGAGCAGGTCAAGCTCGACCTCGGCCACCAGGATCTCGGCGCGGTGCTCGTCTCGACCGGCGCGTCGTACGACTCGTCGTCCTCGGGGCGGACGCACCAGGCGCCGGAGGACGTCGCCGCGCTCGCCGCGCTGCCCGGCTGGACGATCGAGGTTCCCGGCCACGCCGACGAGCTCGAGCGCGCGTTCCGCCGCGCGCTCGCGCACGACGGCCGCGTCTACATCCGGCTCAGCGTCGAGGCGAACGCGGCGCCGGTCGAGGGGGACGGCCTCACGGTGCTGCGCCGCGGCTCGGACGGTGCGCCGCTCGTCGTCGCCGTCGGCCCGGCGCTCGACGAGACGCTCGCCGCGGCCGCGGACCTCGACGCGACGGTCGCGTACCTGTCGACGGTGCGTCCGTTCGACCGCGCCGGGCTCGCCGCCGCGCTCCGCGGCACGGACGTCGTCCTCGTCGAGCCGTACCTCGCCGGCACCTCCGCCGCGGAGGTCGCGCGCGCGCTCCTCGACCGCCCGCACCGCCTGCTCGCGCTCGGCGTCGAGATCCCGGAGCTGCGCCGCTACGGCACCCCGGCGGAGCACCGCGCCGCGCAGGGCCTCGACGCGGCCGGCATCCGCGCGTCGCTCACCGCGTTCGGCACGCGGCAGCTCAGAGCCGCCTAGGAGCTAGGCGACGTCCTTCAGCGAGTGCGCGTCGGCGAGCGCCCGCAGCTTCTTCAGGCTCTGGTTCTCGATCTGGCGGATGCGCTCGCGCGTGACGTTGAACGTCCGCCCGACCTCGTCCAGGGTCCGCGGGTGCTCGCCGTCGAGCCCGTAGCGCAGCTCGAGGACGCGCCGCTCGCGGTGCGACAGCGTCGAGAGGATCTTCCGCAGCGTCTCCTTGCGCAGCGCCACCTCGGCCGCCTCGTCGGGGAGCGGCACGTTCTCGTCGGTGAGGAAGTGGCCGAACTCCGATTCCTCCTCGTCCCCGACCGGCTTCTCGAGCGAGACCGGCGTCTGCGCGCTCCGCATGATCTGCTCCACCTCGTCGACGGGCAGGTCGAGGTCGCGGGCGACCTCGACCGGCGTCGGCTCGCGGCAGAGCTCGGCGCGGAGCTTGCGCTCGGAGCGCACGATCTTGTTCAGCTTCTCGACGACGTGCACCGGCATCCGGATCGTGCGCGCCTTGTCCGCGAGCGCGCGCGCGACCGCCTGGCGGATCCACCACGTCGCGTACGTCGAGAACTTGAATCCCTTGCGGTAGTCGAACTTCTCGGCGGCGCGGACGAGCCCGATCGTCCCCTCCTGGATCAGGTCGAGGAACGGGAGCCCCTGGTTGCGGTAGCGCTTGGCGATCGAGACGACGAGCCGGAGGTTGGCCTCGACCATCTCCTGCTTCGCGCGGTGGTCGCCGCGCTCGATCCGCTTCGCCAACTCGACCTCCTGCGCAGCGGTCAGCAGGTCGACCTTGCCGATGTCCTTGAGGAAGAGCTGGAGCGCGTCGGTCGAGATCTCGCGGACCTCGGGGAGCGCCTCCTTCTCCTCCTCGGGCTCGGTGACGCCGACGACGTCGATCTGCATCTCCTCGAGCGCGCGATAGATGTCGTCGATCTGCGTCGCGTCGAGGTCGAGCTCGTCGAGCGCGAGCGCGATCTCGTCGGTGCTGACCGAGCCGGCGACCTGGGCGGTCTCGAGCAGGTTCCGCGCTTCGTCCGTCTCGAGGATGTCGGCGACCTCGCGGACCCCCCGTCCCTCAACCCCAGCTGCGCTCACGTTCTTCCCCCTGACCGAACCGATGGACCGAGACGGCACTCCGGTGACACGGACGACCTCTGAAGATGCCGCACTGTGCCATGCGGCCCGGACGTGCCGCCATAGGCCGTTCGGCTCATATTTCCTCTACTTGGTCCCATTCTTGGCGAGAGTTGCGAGGAGCGACCTCGCCTGCTTCCCGTAGACCGTCTGCGGGCCTTCCGCAATCGCGAGGCGGAGCTGCCGCTCGCCCTTGCCGATCTGCCCGGTCCAGATCAGGAGCAGCCCGAGGTGGAGGCGGACGACGGCCGCGTGCGGGAAGACGGCGGTGAGCGGCCCGAGCTTCGAGAACGCGAGCACCGGGTTGCTCTTCGTGAACGCGCCGACGGCGGCGGCGGTGCGGATCGCCGGGTCGTTCGGCGCGAGCGCGGCGGCGGCCCGCAGCTCCCGCTCGGCCGAGACCGGGCGGCGAAGGTTCCAGAGCGCGACGCCGTAGAGGAGCTTCGCGTCCGCGTCCGGCCGCGTCGCCGCGCGCGCGAGCGCGCGGAGCTCGGCAGCGGCCGGGAGCTTCGCGACCGCGGGCGGCGGCGTCACCCCGGCGAGGATGTACGGCAGGCCCGGGGCCATGCCCGGGTGCAGCGCCGTCTGTGCGTCGACGGCGGCGGGCGAGTCGGGCTGGGCGGAGGCGGCGCGCTGCCACGCCGCGACGGCGTCCGCGTTCCGGCCGGTCCAGTAGAGGGCCCAGCCGAGGTGGAGGAGCGCGAGCGAGCTGCGCGGGTTCGCCGCGACGAGCCGCTTCATCGTGTCGAGCGTGCCGTCGGGCCAGCGCGAGAACGCGGAGCCGATCTGCGCGTCGAGCGAGTGGTAGCGGTCGAAGACCGTGCCGGCGTCGGCGCGCCGGCCGCGGTTGTAGAGCGTCTGGGCGGCGGCGAGCGCGCGTGCCTGCGGATCGGCGCGGACGCCGAAGTCGAGCCAGAGGAGCGGAGCGCCCGCGCGGGGCTTCGTCACCGCCCCGGGCGCGGCCGTGTGCTCCCCGCGCGTCTGGAGGAGCGTCACCCCGACGACGGCCGCGACGGCCGCCGCGGCGGCGAGCGCGACGACGGCGGCGACGCGTCCCCGCCCCGCGGCCCGGCCCCCCTCGACGGCGCCGATCACGCCACGAGCGTAGCGGCGCCCCAGGCCCGGCCGTTGTCGAGCGTGGCCGGGTCGCTATATTCTGGAAAGTCATGCCGAGCTATCGCGAGCTGCTCCAGCAGGTGAAGAGCGAGATCGAGGAGGTCGACGCGCCCCGGGCGCACGACCTGCTCGAGGGCGCGGACCCGCCGCTCCTCGTCGACATCCGCGAGCGGGACGAGTGGACCGAGGGCCACATCCCCGGCGCGGTGCACGTACCCCGCGGCCATCTCGAGTCGCGGATCGAGCAGGTCGTCTCCGACCGCTCCCGCGCGCTCGTCCTCTACTGCGCCGGCGGCTCGCGCTCCGCGTTCGCCGCGAAGACGCTCGAGGAGCTCGGCTACGAGAACGTCGTCTCGCTCGCCGGCGGCTTCACCGACTGGAAGCGCAACGGCTTCCCCGTGCAGCTTCCGCGCTCGCTCGACGCGGCGAAGCGCCAGCGCTACAGCCGGCACCTGCTCATCCCCGAGGTCGGCGAGGAGGGGCAGCTGAAGCTCCTCGACTCGCGCGTGCTGCTGATCGGCGCCGGCGGCCTCGGCTCGCCCGCCGCGCTCTACCTCGCCGCCGCCGGCGTCGGCAAGCTCGGCATCGTCGACGACGACCGCGTCGACGAGTCGAACCTCCAGCGGCAGATCGCGCACTCGACCGAGCGGCTCGGCGACTGGAAGGCCGAGTCGGCGAAGCGCACGCTCGAGGCGCTCAACCCCGACGTCGAGGTGATCCCCTACCTCGAGCGCCTCACCTCCGAGAACGTCGAGCGGATCCTCGCCGACGGCTGGGACGTGATCGTCGACGGCGCCGACAACTTCCCGACGCGCTACCTCGTCAACGACGCGGCCGTCTGGCACGACATCCCGCTCGTCCACGGCTCGATCTACCGCTTCGAGGGACAGGTCACCGTCTTCAAGCCCCATCAGGGGCCGTGCTACCGCTGCCTCTTCCCGACGCCGCCGCCGCCGGAGCTCGCGCCGAGCTGCGCCGAGGGCGGCGTGCTCGGCGTCCTGCCCGGCATCGTCGGCTCGCTCCAGGCGAGCGAGGCGCTGAAGCTCTGCCTCGGCATCGGCGAGTCGCTCTCCGGCCGGCTGCTCCTCTTCGACGCGCTCGCCACCGAGTTCCACGAGGTGTCGCTGCGCCGCGATCCGAGCTGCCCCGTCTGCGGCGACAACCCGACGATCACGGACTACATCGACTACGTCGAGTTCTGCCAGGGCCCATCGAACAGCGAACGGCCGGCGCACGCATGACGACGACGGTCCGCATCCCGCCCACGCTGCGCGCCGAGGTCGGCGGCGAGCGCCAGGTGCCCGCCGAGGGCGGCACCGTCCGCGAGCTGCTGGACGACCTGATCGACCGCTTCCCCGGTCTGCGCACACAGCTCGTGGAGGACGGCGACATCGCCCCGTTCGTCAACGTCTACGTCGAGGGCGAGGACGTGCGCACCCTCGACGGCATGGACACGCCGGTCGCCGTCGGCTCCACCGTGATCCTCTTGCCCGCGATGGCCGGCGGCTCCAGCACCGCCGTCGCGCCGGGCCTGCTCGACCTCGTCGGCAACACGCCGCTCGTCGAGCTGAAGCGGATGACGCCGAAGTCGACGGTGCGGATCTACGCGAAGCTCGAGGGCCAGAACCCGACCGGCTCGATCAAGGACCGGGTCGCGAAGATGATGATCGAGACGGCCGAGGCCTCCGGCGAGCTCCAGCCCGGCCGCGCACTGCTCGAGCCGACGAGCGGGAACACCGGCATCTCGCTCGCGCTCGTCGCGAAGCTGAAGGGCTACCCGCTCACGTGCGTGATGCCGGCGAACGCGACGGAGGAGCGCAAGCGCCTGCTGCGTCTCTACGGCGCGACGATCGTCGAGTCGCCGGCCGACCAGGGCTCGAACGGCGCCGTCCGGCTCGCGCTCGAGCTGGCCGAGGAGGATCCGCGCTGGTTCATGCCGTTCCAGTACGCGAACCCGGCGAACCCGCGCGCGCACTACGAGGGCACCGGCGCGGAGATCGCCGACGCGCTCGAGCGCGTCGACGTGCTCGTCGCCGGACTCGGCACCGGCGGCACGCTGATGGGCACCGGCGAGCGGCTGCGGGAGAGCTTCCCCGACGTCGTCGTCGCCGCCGCCGAGCCCCTCCCGGGCGACCCGGTGATGGGCCTCCGCTCGCTCGAGGACGGCTACGTGCCGCCGATCCTCGACGTGTCGAAGCTCGACCGGAAGGTGCTCGTCTCGAACGAGGAGTCCGTCGCCGCCGTGCACGCGCTGCTCGAGCGCGAGGGGATCTTCGCGGGCGTCTCCGCCGGCGCCGCCGTCCACGTCGCGCAGAAGCTCGCGGCCGAGCTGGACGAGGGCGTCGTCGTCTGCGTCCTCGCCGACGCGGGCTGGAAGTACCTCTCCGCCGACTTCTGGGACGCAGGTGACGTCGCGAAGTCGATGGAGCGGACGCTCTGGTGGTGATCCCCGCGGCGGTCCGCGCCGAGCTCGTCGCGCACGCGAGCGAGGAGCAGCCGAACGAGGCGTGCGGGCTGATCGTGCTGGAAGGCGGCGTCGCCACGCGCTACGAGCGCGGCCGCAACGCCGCCGCGTCGCCGTACCGGTTCGAGCTCGAGGTCGACCCGGAGCTGTGGTTCCTCGAGGACGACGGCTACGAGCTCGCCGTCTTCCACTCGCACCCCGCCTCGCCGCCGCGGCCGTCCCGGACCGATGTCGAGAACATCGGCCTCTGGGAGGGCAAGCCGTACGTCATCTACTCGGTGCGCGAGGACGCGCTCGGCGCCTGGACGATCGCCGGCGGCTCGATCGAGCCCCTGGACCTCGCCTAGGAAACCGTGAAGGACCCCTTCATGAAGCTCGCGTGCGGGTCGCAGACGTACTTGTAGGTGCCCTTCTTCAGCGTCACCTTCCACGTGAAGGTGCCCTTGCCGCCGACCGTCGTCGTCTTGTTCACGCCCGGGCCGGTGAGGTGGAAGTCGTGGTCGGACGCCGTGTCCTTGACGACGATCGTGTACGTGCCGGCCTTCAGGTGCGTGACCTTCGCGCCGTTCTGCGTCAGCGAGATGTTCAGCGGGTCGGAGACCGAGCCGACGAGCGTCGGCGTCACGGCGGACGCGGCGGCGGCGCCCGCTCCGAGCGCAACGAGACCGGCGGCCGCGAGCATGGCGATGCGGTTCATGTGACTCCTGAATCGAGGAACGACAGACCCCTTGCGGCGAGCAGTGTAGCCCGAGGCTGGTGCCCCTTCAGGTGATGCCGTCTAGCTTCTGGGTCGTGAGCACCAAGCGATGCAAGGACGCAGGGAGCGCCGATAGCGGAACTATCGGCGCGACCGAGGACGCGGCAGCGCGACGCGTGATCGCGGGCCAGAAGCGGACATGTATTGCCTGAAGGGGCACCACTACTCGATCTCGTCGTCGTCGCGGAGCAGGTCCTCCGGCGCCTGACGGACGCGGGGGCGCTCGACGAACGTCACGGCGACGCGCTCGATCCGGTTGCCCTGGACCTCGAGCACGTCGAAGCGCAGCCCGTCGTAGGCGACGTCGTCGCCCGGCTCCGGCGCGCGGCCGAGCTGGCCGAAGACGAAGCCGGCGAGCGTGTGGAAGTCCTCGTCCGGGAGATCGGTGCCGAAGCGCTCGTTGAAGTCCTCGATCGGGAACATGCCGTCGATCCGGTAGGTGTCGTCGTCGAGCTGCTCGATCTGCTCCTCCGGCACGTCGAACTCGTCCTCGATCTCGCCGACGATCTCCTCGAGCAGGTCCTCGAGCGTGCAGATGCCGACCATCGCGCCGTACTCGTCGACGACGACCGCGAAGTGGTTGCTCTGACGCCGGAACTCCTGGAGCAGCGAGGCGAGGTCCTTCGTCTCGGGGACGATGTACGCGGGCCGGAGCAGCGACTCGAGCTTCGCCTGGCCGAGCCCGCGCTCCTGCGCGGCGACGGCCGAGAAGAGGTCGCGCACGTGGAGGACGCCGACGATGTCGTCGAGCGTGTCGCGGTAGATCGGGTAGCGCGTGTACGGCGAGTCGAGCACCGCCTCGAGCGCGTCCTGCGGGGAGAGCGCGACCGACAGCGCGATGACGTCCGGCCGGGCGACCATCACGTCGGCCGCGTCCTTGTCCCCGAAGACGAAGACCTTGTCGATCATCTGCTGCTCCTCGCGCTCGATCTCGCCCTGCTGCGTCGAGCGGGAGATGATCATCCGCAGCTCCGCCTCGGAGAGCGCGTCGCGCTCCTCGAGCGACGGGTCGACGCGGAGCAGCCGCAGGACGGCGTTCGTGGCGCTGCGGAGCACCCAGATGAACGGGTTGAAGACGGTGAGGAACGCGCGCACGGGGCCGGAGACCCAGAGCGCCGTCCGCTCCGCGTGGCTGAGCGCGACGCCCTTCGGGACGAGCTCGCCGAGGACGACGTGGAAGAAGGAGAGGATCAGGTACGCGAGCAGGATCGCGACGAGCGTCGCCATCCACGGGTCGAACGCCTTGCGCAAGGCCGTCTCGCCCAGGGCGCCGATGCCGAGGGAGGTGAGCGTGACGCCGAGCTGCATCGCCGCGATGAAGCGGCCCGGGTCGCTCGTGATCCGGAGCACGTCGCGCGCGCGCCGGTTCCCCTGGTGGTGCAGCTCCACGATCCGCGTGCGCCGTGCGGTGACGAGGCCGTACTCCGCGGCCACGAAGAAGGCGTTGAGGAGGATCAGGACCCCGACGCCGATCAGCTCGTAGAGGAGTGTCACGCCCCACCCTCCGGGGCGTCGGTACTAGGGATGTCGTCCACCAGCTACGCGCCAGTATAGGTAACCGTCAGGCCGTCGTCCTCGCGCCCGGCGCGACCGAGCGCGACGAGCCGCTCGAGGTGCGAGAGCGCCTCGGCGACGGCAAACCGCCGCTGGATCGGCGGCAGCTCCTCGCCGAAGAGCGAGTGCGAGACGTCGAAGCCGGTGCGCGGCGCGGCGCCGAGCGCGGCCTCCGTCCGGTCGAGCCGCTGCTCGTGGTGCGCGACGATCTCGGCCGCCCGCACCCTCGTGTCCCCGATGATCTCGCCGTGCCCCGGGAGCGCGAGCCGCGGTGCGAGCGCGGCGACGTCGGCGAGCGAGCCGACGTAGTCGCCGAGCGGGTCGGGGCGGCTCTCCGGATAGAGGCCGATGGCCGGCGTGATCGGCGAGAGCACGTGGTCGCCGGCGACGAGCACGCCGTCCCGGTAGAGGCAGAGGTGGCCGTCCGCGTGGCCGGGCGTCGCGAGCACGCGCCAGCCGGCGATCTCGTCGCCCGGGTCGACGAGCGCCGGGTTCCAGGCGAACCTGACGAAGTCCGCGAAGACGTGGCCGGACTCGATCAGCTCCTCGGCGACGTCGGCCGGCACGCCGTGGCGGAGGAACCAGGCGGCGATCCGCTCGGGCCAGTCCCCCGTCCCCCAGACGCGCTCGCACTGGGCGTAGTCGAGCCGCCCCTGGAGCACGGGCGCCCCGAGCACGCGTGCCGCCTCCTCGGCGCCGCCGACGTGGTCCGGGTGCATGTGCGTGACGAAGATCCGGACGACCGGCGCGTCCAGCCGCGCGGCGATCTCCGCCCAGGGCGGCTCCGGCAGGCCCAGGCCCGTGTCGACGAGCATCCAGCCGTCGTCGTCGCGGACGAGGTACGTGTGGACGTGCCGCGGTCCGCTCGGGAGCGGCAGGGTCACCCGGAGGACGCCCGGCTCGATCTCGACCGGCACGCCGAACGTATGTTCGATAGACTGCGCCATGGGGATGCGCGTCGAGTATCGCGAAGAGCCCTGCCGGTCCGCGTTGAACCGGGTGAAGGGCATGCCGTTCGGGTGGTCGCTCAACCCGTACATGGGCTGCGTCCACCGCTGCACGTTCTGCTACGTGCGGGCGTTCGAGGCGCGCGCCGACCGGCCCTCGGACGACCGCTACGGCACGAGCATCCGCGTGAAGACGAACGTCGTCGAGGTGCTGCGGCGCGAGCTGGCGCGGGACTCGTGGGAGCGGGAGCCGGTCGCGATCGGCGCCGCCACGGATCCGTACCAGCCGGCCGAGGGGCGCTACCGGCTCACGCGCGGCTGCCTCGAGGCGCTCGCGGAGGCGGCGAGCCCGTTCTCGATCATCACGCGCGGGCCGCTGATCGTCCGGGACGTCGACGTGCTCGCCGACGCCGCGCGCGCCGCCGAGGTGTCCGTCACCTTCTCGGTGCCGACGGTCGACGAGGCGGTCTGGCGGAGCACCGAGCCCGGCACCGCGCCCCCGCACCAGCGCCTGCGCGCGCTCGCACGGCTCGTCGACGCGGGGATCCGCGCGAGCGTCGGCATGGCCCCGATCCTCCCCGGGCTGAGCGACCGGCCCGAGCTGCTCGCCGACGTCGTGCGCGCCGCGCGCGCCGCCGGCGCGACCGGCGTCTGGTCGAACCTCCTGCACCTGAACCCGGGCACGCGAGAGCACTTCCTCGCCGCGCTCGAGCGCGACTGGCCCGAGCTCCTGCCCGAGTACGAGCGGCTCTACGCGCACGGTGCCTACCTCCGCGCCGCGGAGACGGCTCCGGTGCGCGACCGGGTGCGTGAGCTCGCGCGCGAGCACGGGATCCGCGACCGCCGCCGCGTCCGGCTGGAGCCCCCGCCGGAGCCCGAGCAGCTCCGGATCGCCGTCTGATCCGACCGGCCGCATACAATCGGCGCACCCCCGTGGCAACGAACGAGATCACCTGCCTCATCGTCGACGACCACGAGGTCGTCCGCGAGGGGCTCCGCCTGTCGCTCTCCCGCGCGCCGCACATTCGCGTGATCGGCGAGGCGGGCGACGGCGAGAGCGCGGTCGCGCTCGCCGAGCGGCGCCGCCCGGACGTCGTGATCATGGACGTCCGCATGCCCGGGATGGACGGGCTCGAGGCGACGAAGCTGATGACGGAGAAGGTGCCGGAGACGTCCGTCCTCATCTTCACGGCGTACAGCGAGCGCAGCCTGCTCAGCCGCGGGCTCGAGTCCGGCGCGAAGGGCTACATCCTCAAGGAGGCGCCGCACCAGACGCTGCTGCGGGCGATCGAGAAGGTCGCGGGCGGCGAGGGCTACGTCGACCCGGCGCTGATGCCTGCGTTCCTCACCGGCAAGGACAAGGACGACATGCTCACCGGGCGCGAGCGGGAGATCCTCCAGCTCCTCGCCGACGGGATGTCGAACGCCGACGTCGCGACGAAGCTCTTCATCAGCCAGGAGACCGTGAAGAGCCACGTGCGGCACATCCTCGCGAAGCTCGAGGCGGACACGCGCACGCACGCGGTCGCGATCGCGCTGCGCGAGGCGATCATCGATTGACGAATGAGCCCCCGGTGGCCGCGGACGACCCGTCCCGCCGCGATCTCACCGAGCAGATCCTCGGGGCCGAGCAGGACGAGCGGCGGCGGATCGCGCTGTTCCTGCACGACGGGCCGGTGCAGTCGCTCTCCGGCGTCGCGCTCATGCTCGACGCGGCGCTCGACCTGATCGAGCGCGGCAGTGCCGGCCAGGCGATCGAGGTGCTGGAGAAGGCGCTCTCGCGCACGCGGACGACGGTCGGCGAGCTGCGCGACCTCTCCTTCAGCGTCGAGCCGGTCGTGCTCCGCGACCAGGGCCTCGCGATGGCGGTGAACGCGCTCGCGCAGGACCGCGGGATCGAGCACGGCTTCCAGGTGGCGATCGACGTCGCCGCCGCCGAGGTGCTCGGCGAGCGCTCGCAGGCGGCGCTCTACGAGATCGTGCGCGAGGCGTTCGAGGGAGCGATCCGCCGCGGCCCGCCGTCGCTGTTCGAGGTGCGCGCCGAGCGCGTCGCCCCGGACGCCGTCGAGGTGACGATCCACGACGACGCGCCGAGCGAGCGCCGCCGCCGCTCGATCGAGGTGCTCGAGGAGCGGGCCCGCACCCTCGGCGCGGCGCTCTCGGTCGAGCACGGCGACGACGGCACGACGATGCAGCTGCGGCTGCCGACCTACGCCGCGTCGGAGTAGCCGGCCGTCAGCCCCCGGCGCTCGCCGCGGACCCTCAGCTCGTCCGCCTCCTCCTCGGCCCGCGCCTCGAGCGTGATGCGGCGGGTGAGGACGGACGCGCGCTCCTGCATCCGGTGCACGTCGACGAGGTCGGTTGCCCGCAGTGCCGCGGCGCTCCGCTCGTAGGCGCCGCCGGTGCTGAACAGATGCGTGAGCTTGAGGACGAGCGCGACGAGGTCGATCGCGATCAGGAACGCGAGGAAGAAGTCGACGTACTTCGTCACCGCCGGACTCGCGTGCTCGACCTGCTGCAGCGCCGCCTGGCGCGAGAGGAAGTCGCGATCGGCCCTGATCGTCGCCACCCGGTTGACGATCTGCGCGTGCTCGGCGCTTCGCCAGAGCGCGATCTTCGCCCGGTCGGCGGCGATCGTCGTCTCGAACTGGGGCTGCTCGCTCTTCAGCGTCGCGGCCGCAACGGCCGCGCGGCGTGCGTCGCGCTTGCAGTACGGGCCGCACCCGGTCTTGTGGGTCTGCGAGCAGCTCGGCATGCCGGCCTCGCACTCCGAGAGGAACCTGCCGTTCGTGACCTGCCGCTGCAGGCTCGCCTCGCGCGCCTGGACCGACGCGATCTCCTTCTGCGCGGCCGCGATCTTCGCGTCGTAGACCGCGGTGATCTCGTTCGTCGCCTGGTGGATCCGTGCCGTCGTCGTCTTGCTGATCTGGTCGTCGATCGACCCGCTGTAGATGACCTGCGCCATCGGCAGCCCGACGACGAGCGCGATCGCGAGCGACAGCACGAGACGCGGGATCGTCAGCACGAGGTTCCAGACCCAGCTCGTGCCGAAGCTCTTGAGGATCATCCGCTCGATCAGGCAATAGAGCACGGCCCAGAGCGGCAGCACCCAGAGCACGCGCGTGATCGGCGTGCTCCACCACTGGCTCGCAGCGACGGTCATGGCGAACCCGCTGACGACCGCCATCCCCGCGACCCACATGCCGAGACCGTTCAGGAAGCTCGCCTCGCTCGGCACCGTCGCGAGCACGGCCGCGTCGCCGCCCGCGAACCAGGCCCAGCCTGCGCGAGCGCGCGGTCTCCGCTCCTCGGTCCGGGACGCACTCACTCGAAACACGAGACGCCGGATCCGCCCCTCGGTTGGCCATAGGCGCGCTTTCTCACGATCTTCTTAAGTCCGCCCTCAGATCACGCGTTCAAGCGATAGCGCTGGGCGCGGCGGCGAGGCAGGATCGGGAGAACAAGGAGTCGAGCATGGCAGCAGACACGAGCCATGCGGCCTGGCCAGACAAGCGAGCGTTCGCCGTACGCCTCCTCCCCGCGGGCGCGGAGGCCCGCGAGCTCGCCGCCGGGCTCCCCGACCTCCTCGCCGCGATCGACTATGCCGTCGAGTGGCTCGAGCGCGAGGATCCCTCGCGCAGCCGCGACCTCCGGCTCTCCGTCGTCGAGACGAGCGACGGGAGCGCCACGGAGGTCTGGTCGTACCCGCCGTCGTCGCAGCCGAGCTCGGGACAGGAGCTCGTCGAGCGGTTCGGCTTCAACCCGGCCACCTGGAAGCCGCACGTCGAGGACCACGCGAAGCGTGCGCCGCGCCGCCCGCCGGCGCCCGTCCCGACGAGGGCGCCGATCCCGTACTCGCCTCCGGCGCCGGCGGCCGAGCCCGAGGCCGACGACGCCGCCGAGAGCCGGGGCCCGGCCCGGCGCGCTCCCCGCGACCGCATCCGCGACATCGCCCGCTTCGCCTGGGACGACCGCGCGTCGCGCGTCTGCGTCATCGCCGCGGCGATCTCCGTCTGGCTGACGATCACGCTCGCCAGCGTCATCTTCGTCTTCACGTTCCTCGTCGCCATCTCGGGCCTCTGGTACCTGCACCGCCAGCGGCCGACGGGGGCGCCCGACCCCGACGACTGGATCTGACCCGGGCGCGGCGGCGGCTACGTGCGCACGAGATACGCGCACTGACGGCGGTCGCCCGGGAGCGGCGACGGCGCGATCTTCGTCACGCGCATCGTCTCGCCGTCCTGCTCGACCTCGGCGCCGACCGGCGGGACGTCGCCGTCGCGCTCGCGCAGCTCGTAGCCGCTCGTCTTCCAGACGAATACGAGGTGCCCGTCCATCGCGGGGATGCTAACCGGCTGCGACGCTCTCCGCCGCGGCGAGACCGAGGACGAGCGCCTGGGCGAGACCGCTCGCGTAGCCGCCGGTCGCGACGCCGCCGGCGTCGACGCCGGCGGCCCAGAGACCGCCGAGCGGCGCTCCGTCCCAGTCGAGGACGCGGGCCTCGGTGTCGACGGCGAGCCCGCCGATCGTGTGCGTGACGGCCGCGGCGACGTGGACGGCGACGAGCGCCTCCGACCACGTGGCGAACGGGAGCTGCTGCGCGTCGACGACCGTCCCGCCCGCCGCGCTCGCGGCGTCGACGCGCTCCTGTCCGTGATCGAGCGCGTCCTCGTCGAGGACGTACCAGGCGCGCGGCCCGATCCGCTGCGCGAGGTCGCTCTCGTGCCACGCGACCCACGTCGGCGTGAGCTCACGGCCCTCGTCGTCGTACACGCGCGCCCAGCGGCCGTACATCTGTGCGAGCGGGACGAAGTCCTCCTCGCGGATCCGCGCCGGCGGCGCCGGCAGGACGCGGCCGTAGAACTCGTCCATCCCGGCGGAGACGGCAGCGCCGCGCGCGGAGGCGTAGTCGAGCGCGGCGCCGTCGCTCCACGGGCTCGCCCGCAGCAGGAGCCCGCGCTCGGCCGCGAGTCGCGCCGCGAAGCCGCCGCAGGCGAGCACGAGGGGCGGCTCGGCGTCCGCCGGGAGCGGCGTCTCGAGCTCGACGCCGCGGGCCAGGAGCGCCGTCAGCGCCGTCGGGTCGTAGCGCCGCCCGACCGTGAGCGGGTTCCCCGTCTCCGCCCGGACCGGCTCGGCGCCGAGCGACTCGAGCCAGTCGAGCGCGTCGTCGAGGCGCTCCCAGACGAGCCGCTGGAGCGCGGGGTCGCCGCTGGGGCACTCGTCGCGGAACGCCTCCCAGTCGCGGTGCCGCCAGACGACGCCGCTCGAGAGGAGCATCGAGCCGCCGGGGCGCGTCCCCTTCTCGACGACGCGCGGCTCGAGGCCGAGCTCGCGCGCACGCGCGGCGGCGACGAGGCCCGCCATCCCCGCGCCGGCGATCAGCACGTCTATGTCAGCGAGAACGTCGGCTTGTGCTCGACGTACTCGATCCGGACCCGCTCGGGGCCGCGGAGGAAGACCGCGACCGTGTTCGGCGCGTCGACGACGTCGTCGACCTCGATCCCGAGCTCGTCCGCCTCCTCGATGTGCTCCTCGGCCGAGTCGACGAGAACGGCGATGTGGTTCAGCAGCGGCCGCTCCGGGACACCGGGGTCGCCCCGCTCGAGCTCGACGTACGCGCCGCCGACCTCGACGCGAGCCCGCCCGGATGATCCGGGCGCCGCCGACGCGAAGCCGAGCCTCTCGTACTCGTCCGCGGCCGCGGCGGGATCCGGCGCGAGCAGCGCGACGTGGTCGAGGTCGTACTCGACCGCCGTCTCCGCCTCGACGAGGCCGATGCGCACGCCCTCCGGGAGGTCGACGTACGCCTCGCCGGGACGCGGCCGCTCGGGCGCGGCGTCGGCCGGGAGGCGCGCCAGCGCCGCCTCGAGACCCGACACGCGCAGCGCGACGTGGACGAGCGCGCCCCGCTCGCGCGGTCCTTCCGCGGCGAACAGCGTCAGCTTCCCGTGCCGCGCGTCCGAGCCGACGAGCGTGAACCGCTCGGTCCGCTCGATCACGTGCATGCCGAGGTGCGCCGTGGCGAAGTCGGCGATCGCGTCCCGGTCCGCGAGCCAGTACGCGACGTGGTCCAGCGTCTTCGGCCTCACCTGCCCAGCGTAGCCAGTGCCGGACGGGCTAGGCGATCGGCTCGTTGTGGACGTCGTTCTCGACGGCGTACTTCTCGGTCAGCTCGTCGACGGCGGCCATGCCCTTCGGGAAGGCGTAGTTGATCTCGACGAACGCGTTCCACTTGTCGGGGAGCGCGTCCTCCGGGAAGATCGCCTCGACCGGGCACTCGGGCTCGCAGGCGCCGCAGTCGATGCACTCCTCGGGGTCGATCACCAGGATGCGCGCGCCCTCGTGGATGCAATCCACGGGGCACACGTCCACGCAGGACTTGTCTTTGATGTCGATGCAGGGTTCCGCGATGATGTAGGTCATTGGCGCCTACTCTATCGACGGCGCCAGCTGATCGACGAGCTCACGTGCACGCTCGACGAGCGCCGACTTGACCACCACCTGATCGAAGCCCGCGGCATGCGCGGCGCGCAGTCCGGACGTGTCCGTGTGGTTCGTGTAGCCGAGGATCGGGACGTCCGCATACGAGTCCGCGACCTCCTCCGGATCGACGCGGGAGATGTCGACGATGACGAGGTCGGGGCTCTCCGTATGGTCGACCGTGATCAGGCGGTGCTCGGGAAGCAGCCCCTCGAGCTTGCCCCGGAAGTAGAGGTCGACCCCACAGAGCAGGATCGTGGCCACGCCGGGGAGGTTAGCTCCCGCCCGGGGCGCTGCTCAAGCTGGCAGGCTGGCGGTCGTTGACCGGAGACCATCTCGCGGACGGACTCGGCCTGATCCGGGCCGGGCGCTATTTCGAGGCGCACGAGGAGCTCGAGCTGGCCTGGCGCGCGGCGGCGCCGGAGGAGAAGGACTTCTTCCAGGGGCTCGTCCACGTCGCGGTCGCGTGGTACCAGGCGGGCCGCGGGCGGCCGGTGGCGACGGGCCGGCAGCTGGAGAAGGCGGCGCGGCGGCTGGGGCCGTTCGCGCCTGCGCACCGCGGCGTCGGCGTGGCCGACGTCCTCGCCCAGGTCGAGCGCGCCCGCGCGACGGTCGCGGCCGGCTCGCTCGAGCTCGAGCCGCCGCGCGTCTAGGGCTTCGTCAGTCCGAGGTCGTCGAGGGCGCGGTTGAGGGCGACGTGGAGCCACCAGTCGCGGTGGAAGAACAGGAGCAGGCCGAGCGCGACGAGGATCGCGCCGCCGGTGATCTGGATCAGCCGGTAGCGGTCGCGCAGCCAGCGGAACGCGCCCATCGCGCGCGCGAACGCGACGCCTGCGACGAGGAACGCGGCGCCGAGCCCGAGTGCGTACGCGGCGAGGAGCACGGCGCCGCGCACGACCGCGCCCGTGTCGCTCGCGAGCACGAGCACGGCGGCGAGCACCGGCCCGATGCACGGCGCCGCGCACACCGCGAACGCGCCGCCGAGCAGCGCCGCCGAGCCGCGCCGGCGCGCGCTCGACAGCAGCTCCGGCGCGACGAGCTGATACGGGATCGGCAGGAGCCCGATGAAGGCGAGCCCGACGACGACGAGCACGAACCCGGCCACCTCCGTCTGCGCGTTCGCCGAGAGCACGCCGACGGCCGCCGCCGAGCCCGCGCCGAGCACGACGAAGACGACCGTGAAGCCCGCGATGAACGGGATGCTCGCGAGCGCGACCCTCCGCCCCGCGCCCGGCTCGCCGAGCCGCCCCGCCTCGACGCTCGACACCGCCGAGAGGTAGCCGGGGACGAGCGGCAGCACGCACGGCGTGATCACCGACACGAAGCCGGCGACGAACGAGACGGCGAGGCGGACGCCCATGGCCGACGACTACTCGAACCGCGCGAGCGCCTCGTCCAGCCGGCGCTCGCTCTCCGGATCGAGCCCGCTCCCCTCGTCCGGCGGCGGCTCCGGGCCGTCGCGGCCGCGGCTCCAGCGCCAGACGCCGAGGGCGAGCAGCGCGGCGCCGAGGACGACGCCGGCGATCGGCAGCCACCACGCCAGCAGGTCGAAGCCCTTGCGCGGCGGCGCCGCGAGGATCCCGGCGCCGAAGTTCTGGACGAGCTCCGCCTTGATCTGGTCGGCCGTCCAGCACTGCGCGATCCGCTTCGAGATCTCCGCCTCGATCCGCAGCGCCGCCGGCGACTCCGACTGGTCGAGCGTCGTGTGGCAGGTGGGGCACATGATCTGGCCCTCGAGGTACGCGAGCGAGGTGCGCGGATGCGTGCACGCCGCGGCCGCCGGCGCCGCGAGGGCGAGCGCCGCCGCGAGCGCGGCCGCAAGCCGGAGGATCACGAGTTCAGCGCCGCCTCGACGCCCTGCCTGAACTCGGCGGCGAGCTTCGAGTCGGTGATCGGCCCGGCGATGTGGAACCCGACGAGGCGGCCCCGGCGATCGACGAAGTACGTCTCCGGCACGCCGGTGAGGCCGTAGCGGTCGCCGACCATCCCCGACCCGTCCTGGAGCGTCGTGTACGTCACGCGGTGGCGGTCGAGGAACGTGCGCGCATCGCCGGTGACGTCGTGGTAGTCGATGCCGAGGAAGACGACGCCCTGCGACCGGTAGCGGCGGTACGCGGCCTCGAGCGCAGCCGCCTCGGACTTACACGGCACGCACCACGACGCCCAGAAGTTCAACACGACCGGCTTGCCGCGCAGCGACGTGAGGTCGACCGTGCCGCCGCCGTCGATCCGCTTCAGCGAGAACGCCGGCGCCGGCCCGCCGATCTTCGGCGGATGCGACTGGTGGGTGAGCTTCCAGACGAGCAGGCCGAGCAATCCCGCCACCAGGGCGAGCGCGAGCGCCTGGCCGGACAGCTTCAAACCGCGCGCCATTACGAGCTGACGATGAAGACGGGGGTGCCGACCTTGACGTGCGCGAACAGCCACTCCGCCTCGGGGATGAGCATGCGGATGCAGCCGTGCGACTCGGAGTAGCCGATCGAGCCGGACTCGGGCGTGCCGTGGATGCCGACGCCGGGCGAGCTGAGCCCCATCCAGCGGGTGCCGAGCGGGTTGCCCGGACCGGGCGGGGTCGGCTTCTCGCCGGCCGCCCACGCGTCGTTCGGCGGGTACCACCACGGGTTCTTCCACATGACCACGATCTGGAAGCGGCCGAGCGGCGTCGGGTAGATCGCCTGGCCGGTGGCGACGCGGAAGCGGCGGACGAACCGCGTCTGATGGTAGAGCGTGAGGACGTTCGAGCCGCGCTGGATCACGATCACCGGGCCGATCGACGCGTTCGTGTCCGCCGGCTGCACGGTCTTCACCTTCAGCGCGATCGGCTCGCGCGTGCCCTCGGCGATCTCCGTCTCGATCGCGTTCGCGATCCAGCGCTGATGAAGCGCGACGCCGGGTCGCGCCTTCGTCATCGTCGGCTTGATCCCGTGCAGGGCGACGCCCGCGTTGCGAACGGGACGGTCGTAGCGCTTCGCGAGTCGCGCGACGTACGCGCGCACGAGATCCTTGTCGACGCCGGCGCGCAGCCGGAGGATCGAGTTCTCGGAGACGGTCATCGCCCGCTGCGTCGCCGAGTCGACCGGCAGCCGCATGCCGAGCACGCCCGGGGCGACGCGGATGGTCGTGCGGCCGAGACGGAGCACGATCGCCCGGCCGTACGCCTCCTGGAGCGCCGCGGCCGCAGCCTCCGTCGTCATCCCGCCGACGGCGACGCCGCCGAGGACGATGCCGTTCGGGATCGTCGTCGGCGCGACCGTCGTCGTCGTGGACGTCGTCGAGGTGTCGGTGCCCGTCCCCGTCGTCGTCGGCGGCGGCGTGTCCGCGAGCACGGTCGCCGCGCCGGCGCCGGCGAGCGCCAGGACGATCAGCGAGGAGAGGGCGAGGCCGGCGCGTCTCACAGGTCAGCGAAAGGGGGCGAGGATTCGCGGATCGTCGGTGATGATACCGTCGGCGCCGGCCTCGGCCAGGGAGGCAGCGAGCGCGCGGTCGTTCACGGTCCAGACGTAGACGGCGACGCCGAGCTCGTGGCAGGCGGAGACGGCGGCCGGGGTGACGACCGACGCGTTCAGCGTCGCGGCGCGGGCGCCCGCGGCGCGGAGCCAGCCGGGGAGCCGGCGCGGCAGCGCAGCGCGCATGAGCGCGAGCGACGGGCGCACGACCGGGCGGAGCAGCCGCTGGTCGGAGACGCCGAGCCGGTCCTCCGGGTACGTCAGCGAGAGCGGCAGCGCGGGCTCGGCCCGGGCGAAGGCGGCGAGGATCGGGCGGGAGAACGAGCTGACGAAGCTCCGCTCGAGCAGGCCGGCGCGGCGCACCGCCCCGGCGACGCCGACCTCGATCCCGCGGAGCTTGACGTCGAGCTGGACCGCCAGCCCGAGGCGGGCGACGAGCGCGAGCGCCTCGTCCAGCGGCGTCGCGTCGGCGGGCACCGCCGGCCCGTGGGCGAGGACGAGGACGCCGCCGGCCCCGCGCAGGACGTCGAGCTCGACCACGTCGACGCCGTGGGCCGCGGCCGCCTCGATCGCCGCCGGCGTGTTCTCCGGCGCAAGCGCCGCCGCGCCGCGGTGCCCCACCCGCACGACGTCCCGCCCGCCCCGGAGCAGCTCGATCACAGGTCTGAGTATCCCCGTTTGCACGCATTTCCTTAGAATCCCGCCGTGGCCCAGCCCGTGCGCAGAAAGCCGGCGCCGCCGCCGACCGACGACGCGCCCCCGCTCGACTCGTCGACGTTCGAGCTCCGCTACCGCTACTCGCGGGCGCGGCGGAACGCCCGGATCCGGCAGCGGCAGGAGAACCGGCTGGCCCGGTTCCGCTTCTACATCGTGATGGCCGTGCTCGTCGCGATCGCGATCGCCTTCGTCGTCGGCGCCTGGCACACGATCCAGCACGTCTTCGGGATCTGACGCGGCGAATTCGCGGATACTCCGTCCTGTGCAAACCCCCGAGCCACTGCCCCCGAACCGCGCGGAGCCCGAGCCGGACCGGCCGCGGCAGCCGGCGCGGTCGCTCGTGCCCGGCTACTGGGGCGAGCGCCTCGCCTGGGTGTCGGGCCTCGTCCTCGCCGTCTCCGCGTTCACCGGCTGGTACTCGGGCACGCAGGCGGACGGCCTCACGCTCTCCGTGCTCGGCTGGCACACGGGCACGCTCGGCAAGCTCGTCTTCTTCATCGGGCTCGCCGCACTCATCCTCGAGGCGCTCCGCGAGGCCGGGATCGAGCTGCCGGCGACGGTGCCGGAGAGCCTCGTGCTGATCGCGCTCGGCTCGCTCGCGACGATCTTCGTCCTGATCCGGCTCATCTCCGTCCCCGACACGTACTTCTCGACCGCCGGCCGCGGGATCGGGCTGTTCATCAGCCTGATCGCGGCGGTCGCCCTGATCGGCGCCGGTCTGCTGCGAGCAGCAGAAGAGCTATAGCGACGCCGAGCAGCGCGCCGGCGACCACGTCGAGCACCCAGTGGGCGCCGACGTAGACGCGCGAGAACGCGATCGCGGCGGCGAGCAGGTAGAGGAGCGGCGCCGCCCAGCGCCGGGAGGACGGGGAGACCGCCGCCGACAGCACCGTCGCGCACGCGAAGCTCGTCGCCGCGTGCCCGGACGGAAAGGCGCCGTCGTGCGGGACGTGCATCAACGCCGGCGGGCTCGGGTAGCGGAACGCGGGCCGCTCCACCCCGGTCGCCGCCTTCAGCGCGGTCGAGGCGAGATCCGCGGCCGCCGCCGCGATCACGACGAGCACGAACGTCCGCGGCCGGCGGAGCACGATCGCGACGACGAGCCCGAGCACGAGCCAGACGAGGCCCCACGAGCCGATCCGCGAGAGCCAGACGAAGACGCCGTCGAGCGGGTGCCACCGGTGGTGGACGACCCAGCGCTCGAGCCGACGGTCCCAGCCGGTCAGACGGGTGCGATCTGCCGGGTCTGCTCGACGAGCCGCTCGAGGTCGAACGGCTTGCCGACGAAGCCTCGCGCGCCGCGAGACGCCGCCTCGGCGTCGGACGCGTCGGCCGCCGAGCCGCTGAACATCAGCACCGGGATCGCGCCCGTCCCGAACCGGTCCTGCATCCGGCGGAGCATCTCCCAGCCGTCGACCTGCGGCATGAGCACGTCGAGGAGGACGAGGTCGGGCCGCTCCTGCTCGATCGCGGTCATGCCCTCGTCCGCGCCCGCCGCCTCGCGGACGCGGTAGCCCTCCTGCTCGAGCGTGACGCGGACGAGCTCGCGGACGCGCGCGTCGTCGTCCACGAGCAGGACGGACGGCCCCTCCTTCGCGCGGACGGCGGGCCCCGAGCGGTCGAGGAACGAGTTCAGGTCCGCGCGCCGGTACCGCCTGTGCCCACCCGGGGTGTAGAAGGTCGGCACCTGCCCGTTGTCCGACCATTTCCGGATGGTGCTCTGGGCAACTCCGAGGAAGCGGGCGGCCTGCCCGAGTGTGAGCCACTCGCCGTCGTCCCCGGGCCCGATCGTTGGAAACCTGTTCAAGTCTTCGCCGTTTTGTACCAAAGGTCAACGACTTCCGGAGGTTACGGCCGAATCGTCTCGACGGTGGTGATGGTCACACCCGGTTTTGGGTTGTCGTGGAGCGCCTCGCCGACGGCGACGCCGACGGCGAAGGCGGCCGCGACGGCGGCCGCGACGAGCAGCCGGCGGAGGAGCCGGCGACGGCGGCGCGCCGGCCTCGGCCTCCGTTCACGGGCCGGCTCGGTCACGGCTCGTAGTCGACGGCGCCACGCTGGTACGCGTAGAACGCGGCGGCGAGGACGAGGGACAGGTCGCGGGGCCAGCCGGGCGACGGCGCGCGCTCCTCGACGGTCTCGCGGGCCCAGCGCTCCGAGTCCCGGTAGGCGACGGCGAGCTCCGCGAGGGTGTACGTCTGCCCCAGCCGCTTCCGCAGCTCGTCGACGACGAGCTCGAGCTGCTCGACGAGACGGTGGTAGCGGCGGGGGTCCTCCCGCTCCGCCTCGAAGCGGCGGTGCCCCACCTCCCACTCCTGCCGGACGAGCGTGAGCGCGTCGGACGACATCGTTCGATGCTAGTGGCTCTCCAGTGGATGTTGCCGAGTCTCCGGGACGCGAGCACCAAGCGATGCAAGGACGCAGGGACCGCCGATAGCCGAAGCTATCGGCGCGACTGAGGACGCGGCAGCGCGCCGCGTGATCGCGTTCCAGAGGCCGGAGGACATTCGCTGGAGGGGCACTAACGAGGCGCGCTGCAGCAGCGATCCGGCCAGAGCGGGGCGACCTCGGCGAGGATCCGCGCGCCGAGCTCGTAGCCGGGGTGGGCGAGCGCGAACGCCGCGTGGGCGTGGAGGCACTTGAGGCTGCCTCCGTCGGCCCGCCTCGGGGCGGCGCCGCCGACGCCGAGCTCGAGCGAGGCGCCGCCGTCGCGGCCGGTCGTGCTCACGGCGAGCCGACGCCGGATCCGCCGCTGCTCCTCGTCCGCGCGGGCCAGGCTTGCTGCGAGGGCCGGCTCCGCGGCGACGGCGGCGGTCCAGCGCTCGACCCCGCCCGCCGCCTCGAGCCGGGAGACCGCGGCGACGAGGTGCCGGCAGGTGAGGTAGTACGTCGTCGGGAACGGCTCGCCGTCCGGGTCGTACGGGCTCTGCTCCGTCACCGCCGGGCGGCCGAAGGGGCAGCGGACGACGACCCGCCGGAAGGCGCGCGGCTCGCGGCCGAGCTGCGCGGCGACGACGGCCCTGTCCTCGTGTCGGTCCGGGTTCGTGTCAGCGGGCACGGGGGCCCATCATGCTGGCCCGCTCGCGCTTCCGCCACTGCTCGATCCCCTTGACGATGTACAGCCGCTCGCCCGGCTTCACGAACCCGAGCGCGCGCGCCTCGCGGGCGAGCGTCGCGAGGGAGGTCGACGAGCCGAGCCGCTGCTCCAGCGTCGCCTTCTGCGTCTCGAGCCGGCGGACGACGGCGCGGTGCCGGCTCAGCTGCCCCTGCGCGTCGACGTACGCCCTCAGCGGGCGGTAGTAGAGCAGCGCGACGAGCATGAGCGCGGCGACCGCCAGCCAGCGGCGCACCAGGGCCGAGCGCGCAGGACGACGACCTCGCTTCCGGGGCATGCGGCGGGATTCGCGACCTGCGCCGAGCGTCCTGCCGTGCCGGCAAGCCGTCACACTCCCGTATTCGGGCCTGGCCCCGGTCTGACCACGGGAGGCGCGATGCCTCGTGGTGAGCCGACGTTGCCGCAACGACCGGGGCCAGGCCCCGTTACGGGAGTGTGACGAGACCTGCGCGGACCCAGGCGGGGCTCAGGCGATGTCCACCTTGATGACGTTCGTGGAACCCGGGATGTTCACGGCCGTCCCCGCGGTGATGACGACGCGGTCGCCGGGCTCGACGAGGCCCGCCTCCCGGGCGGCGGCGATCGAGCGGTTCCAGAGGTCGTCGACGTGGCTCGCCTCGGGGATGAACAGCGGCGTGACGCCCCACTCGAGCGCGAGCTGGCGCATCGCGGAGCCGTTGTGCGTCAGCGCGACGATCGGCCGCCGCGGGCGCAGCCGGGCGACGGCCGACGCCGTCCGCCCCGACGAGGTCGGGACGAGGATCGCCTTCGCGCGCAGCGCCTCGGCGAGGTCGCACGCCGCGTTCGACATCGCGCCGCCGATCGTCGGGTTCTCGTTCGCCTCCGGCAGCTCGTGCCGGTAGTCCATGCTCGGCTCGATCGCCTGCGCGATCTTGTTCATGTACGCGACCGCCTCGACCGCGTAGTCGCCGACCGCCGTCTCGCCGGACAGCATCACCGCGGAGGTGCCGTCGAGGATCGCGTTCGCGACGTCGCTCGCCTCGGCCCGCGTCGGCTCCGCCTGGTGCACCATCGACTCGAGCATCTGCGTCGCCGTGATCACCGGCTTCCCGACCTCGAGGCAGCGCGTGATGATCCGCTTCTGGAGCAGCGGCACGAGCGCGGGGCCGATCTCGACGCCGAGGTCGCCGCGGGCGACCATCACCCCATCGGTCGCAGCGAGCACGTCGTCGAGAACGTCGATCGCCTCGGCCTTCTCGATCTTCGCGATCACGTGCGCGTGCGAGCCTGCCTGCTCGATCAGTGCGCGCAGGTCACGCAGGTCGGCCGACGACCGCACGAACGAGAGCGCGACGAAATCGACGTCGATGCCGAGCGCGAACTCGAGGTCGACCGTGTCCTTCTCCGTCAGCGACGGAATCGGGATCGGAACGCCGGGGAGATTGACGCCCTTGTGCGAGGTGATGCGCCCGCCGACGACGACGGCGCAGCGCGCACGGCCGCCGTCCACCTCGTCCACGCGCAGGCGGACGAGCCCGTCGTCGATGAGCACGTCGTGCCCCGGCTGGAGCACGTCGCCGATCACCGCCGGCGCGACCGGCAGCTCGCCGTGCGTCGCGAGCTCCTCGGCGCAGACGGTCACCTCCTCCCCGGTCCGCAGCACGACCGGCTCGACGAGCCCGCCGACGCGGAGCTTCGGCCCCTGGAGGTCGGCGATCACCGCGATCGGGCGGCCGATCTCCTCGGCGACCCGACGCACGCGCGCAGCGCGCTCCGCGTGCTCCTCGTGCGTGCCGTGGGAGAGGTTGAGGCGCGCGGCGTCCATGCCGGCGGCCGCGAGCGCGCGCAGCTGCTCGACCGTGTCCGACGACGGTCCGAGCGTGGCGACGATCTTCGTCCGGCGCTGCGGCGCTCCACTCACGCTTCGCAGGTTACCCGCCGTTCTGCGGCGGTTCCGGATCCGAAACGCGGCGCGCTACGCCGTCGCCTTCGCCTTCTTCGCGCGCGGGAACGCCGACCGGCCGGGGTACTCCGCCTTGCCGCGCAGCCGCTCCTCGATCCGCAGCAGCTGGTTGTACTTCGCGACGCGGTCGGAGCGCGCCGGCGCGCCGGTCTTGATCTGGCCGGTGCCGAGCGCGACCGCGAGGTCGGCGATCGTCGCGTCCTCGGTCTCGCCCGAGCGGTGCGACATGACCGCGGTGTAGCCGTGCTTCTTCGCGAGCGCGACCGCCTCGATCGTCTCCGTCAGCGTGCCGATCTGGTTGACCTTGACGAGGATCGAGTTGGCGACGCCCCGGTCGATTCCGAGCTGGAGCCGCTCCGGGTTCGTGACGAAGATGTCGTCGCCGACGAGCTGGATCCGCTTGCCGAGCCGCTTCGTCGTCGTCTGCCAGCCGTCCCAGTCGTCCTCCGCATTGCCGTCCTCGATCGAGACGATCGGGAAGCGGTCGACGAGCCCCTCGTAGAAGTCCGCCATCTCCTCCGGCGAGACCTCGCGGCCCTCGAAGCGGTAGACGCCGTCGGCGAAGAACTCGCTCGACGCCGGGTCGAGCGCGATCGCCACCTTGTCGAGGTGGCCGGCCTGCTCGGCGGCGTCGAGGATCGCCTGGATCGCGGCCTCGCTCGACGGCAGGTCGGGCGCGAACCCGCCCTCGTCGCCGACCGCGGTCGCGAGCCCCTGCTGCTTCAGCACCTTCTGGAGCGCGTGGTAGGTCTCGGCGCCGATCCGGAGTGCCTCGGAGAACGACTCCGCGCCGACCGGGACGACCATGAACTCCTGCAGATCGATCGAGTTCGCCGCGTGCACGCCGCCGTTGATGACGTTCATCATCGGCACCGGCAGCGTCCGCGCGGCCTTGCCGCCGAGGTGGCGGAACAGCGGCTGCCCGGCCTCGGTCGCCGCGGCCTTCGCGGTCGCGAGCGAGACGCCGAGGATCGCGTTCGCGCCGAGGCGGCCCTTGTTCGGCGTGCCGTCCAGCTCGACGAGCCTGTGGTCGAGCTCCTCCTGCTCGTCCGCCTTCATCCCGCGCACGGTCTCGAAGATCTCGCCGTTGACGTTGGCCACCGCCTTCGTCACGCCCTTGCCGCCGAAGGCGTCGCCGCCGTCGCGCAGCTCGACCGCCTCGTGGACGCCGGTGGACGCGCCGGACGGGACCGCGGCGACCCCGTGCGCGCCGGACTTGAGGACGACCTCGACCTCCACCGTCGGGTTGCCCCGCGAGTCGAGGATCTGACGGGCGTGGACGTCGGCGATGCGGCTCATTGCGAGGTCTCCTTGGCGCGGTCGAAATACGAGTCCTGACGGTCGAGCGGAAGCTCTATCCAATTCTCGCCGTCCGCGGCGGCCAGCGCCTCCGCAGTTTCCACGCGACCGCGGAATCGCCGCGCGGCGCGCCTCAGCTCGAGCTCGGGATCGACGTTCAGCCGGCGCGCGACGTTCACGCACGCGAACAGCAGGTCGCCGAGCTCCTCAGCCTGCCTCGGATCCGGTTCGGTCTCCGCCGCCGGCTCGCCGCGCCGCTCGAGCTCGTGGCGCAGCTCCTCCAGCTCCGCCTCGAGGTCGGCGAGCGCACCGGCCGCGTCGGGGTAGTCGAAGTTGACGGCGGCCGCGCGGCGCTGCACCTTCCGCGCGTACAGCAGCGCCGGCAGGCTCTCGGGCACGTCGTGGAAGACGCCCTCGCGCCCCTCCTCGTCGCGCTTGATGCGCTCCCAGTTCTCGCGCACGCGCGCCGCGGTGCGCGCCTCCGCGTCGCCGAAGACATGCGGGTGCCGGCGCACGAGCTTCGCGTGCACGAGCCCGGCGACGGTGGCGAGATCGGCGACGTCGCGCTCCTGGAGCAGCAGCGCGAGGAAATAGACCTGGAACAACAGGTCGCCGAGCTCGTCGACGAGCTTCGCGTCGTCGCCGGCAAGCGCCGCGTCCGCGACCTCGTACGCCTCCTCGACCGTGTGCGGCACGATCGTACGCGCGGTCTGCTCACGGTCCCAGGGACAGTCGCGGCGCAGCCGCTCGGTCAGCTCCTGGAGCTCGAGGAGGGCCCGGGACAATTCCGCCCGGAGGGGGCCCTCGCCCTCCCCGCCGCTCACGTCAGCCTGTCGTGCTCGTCGTCGTCGTGCTCGTCGACGCCGGCGCGTAGCCCGCCTGGTAGGCGACCTTCTTCGCGTAGTCCTTCTTGACGCCGTTGACCCACGCCGTCATCGCGTTCGTCTTCTTCGTCTGCAGGAGCTGCGTGCGGATCGACTCCTGGACGCTCGCGAGCGGCGTCGTCGTGGCGGCCTTGATCGCGCTGAGCGCCTGGATGATGTGCCAGCCGTACTGCGTGTGCACCGGCGGGGAGATCTGACCGGTCTTCAGCGAGAACGCGACCTTGTCGAACTGCGGGACGGTCTGTCCCTGCTGGATCGTCAGCTTGCCGCCGTTCGACGCCGAGCCCGGATCCTTCGAATACTTCTTCGCGAGCGTCGCGAAGCTCGCGCCGCCCTTCAGCTGGGTCTCGAGCTGGTCGGCGAGCGTCTTGTTGTTGACGAGGATGTGCCGCACGTCGCGGGACGCCGCCATGTGGTAGTTCGACTTGTGCGCGGCGTAGTACGCAGCGACCGCGGCGTCGGTCACCTTGATCGGCGCCGTCACCTTCGTGTAGAGCCGCTCGGAGAGGATCTGCGCCTTCAGCTCGGTCTTCAGCACCGGCTCGGTCAGCCCCTGCTGGACGAGCTGCGCCTTGTACTTCGCCTCGGAACCGCCGAAGTACTGCTTCTTGATCTGCGCCAGGCGCGTGTCGACGTCCTTGGGCGTGACGACGACGCCGAGGCCCTTCGCCTTCTGCTCCAGCTCGGACTCCTGGACGAGATACGTCATCGCCTGGTCCTGGAGCGACTTGTAAGCCGCCGTCCCCGGCTTCGGGAACGCGGTCTTGCGGGCCTTGTACGACGCCTTCGCGGAGGCGATCAGCGCGGCGAACTCGGCCTTCGTGATCGTGTCCGAGCCGACGACCGCGACGGCGTTGGACGGGACGCTCTGCGTGCCGCCTCCGCCGCAGCCCGCGACGAGCAGCGCGGCGACGACGAGCACCAGGGGCAGAGCCAGGTAGCGAAGCATTCTCATGTCAATCCCAGTGAGGTCGGAGGGGTGAGGTCGGAGGGAAGCTCGGCCGGTACAGCGGGCGGATCAGGGAGACCTCACGCTGCCTGGCGGGAGTCCAAGATAGCATCGACAAGTCGGAGTGCCTGTGGAAATCCTTCTTCGCCGCGAAGACTTACTTCCCTATTAGCTACGACGTAGACAGCGGTGTGGATTCGCTCCCGGAGCTCCCTCAGCTCGCCTGAGCCGAGCACGATCCGGCCCACGGTCGCCTTGCCTCCGCGGTAGACCAGATAATCGGCACCGAGGCGCGCGACCTTGATCTTCGCCTCCTGGATGGCGAAGAGGTGCTCGACCGGCTCCGGCAGCGGCCCGTACCGGTCCTCGAGCGCGGCCTGGAGCTCCCGCAGCTCGTCCTCGCTCTCGGCGAGCGCGAGCCGCCGGTGGATGTCGATCCGCAGCGCCTCCGAGCCGACGTACTGCTGGGGCACGTAGGCGTCGATCCGCGCGTCGATCCGGACCGGGCGGACGGCGACCCGCCGCTGGCCCTGGAGCTCGGCGACCGCCTCGTTCAGGAGCTCGACGTAGAGCTCGAAGCCGACGGCGGCGACGTGGCCGGACTGCTCCGCCCCGAGCAGCTCGCCGGCGCCGCGGATCTCGAGGTCGCGCATCGCGATCGCGAAGCCGGCGCCGAGCTCGGTGTGGTCGGCGAGCGTCGAGAGCCGCGCGCGCGCCTCGCCCGTCAGCTCGCGCGCGTCGGGGTAGAAGAGGTACGCGTACGCGGTCTCGTCGGAGCGGCCGACGCGGCCGCGGATCTGGTACAGCTGCGCGAGCCCGAGCGCGTCCGCGCGCTCGACGACGAGCGTGTTCGCCTGCGGGATGTCGATCCCCGACTCGATGATCGTCGTCGAGACGAGCACGTCGGCGTCGCCGCGCAGGAACGCGTGCATCTTCTCCTCGAGCTCCTTCTCGCGCATCTGCCCGTGCGCGACGAGGAAGCGGAGGCCGGGCAGGATCTGCCGCAGCTTCTCCGCCGCCTCGTCGATCGTCTCGACGCGGTTGTGGAGGTAGAACGCCTGGCCGCCGCGATCCTTCTCGCGCGTGAGCGCGAGCGTGACGAGCTCCTCGTCGTATTCGCCCACTGTGGTGCGGATCGGACGGCGGCCCTCCGGCGGCGTCTCGATGATCGAGATGTCGCGCATGCCGGCGAGCGACAGGTGCAGCGTACGCGGGATCGGCGTCGCGCTCAGCGTGAGCACGTCGACCTCGAGTCGCAGCGCCTTCAGCAGCTCCTTCTGTGCGACGCCGAAGCGCTGCTCCTCGTCGAGGATGACGAGTCCGAGCTCCTTCGGGATCACGTCGCGCGAGAGGATGCGGTGCGTGCCGATCAGGACGTCGACCTTCCCCTCGGTGAAGTCTGCGAGCGTCTGCTTCACCTGCTTCGGCGCGACGAAGCGCGACACCATCTCGACGCGCACGGGGAAGTCGCGGAAGCGGTCGCGGAACGTGTTCCAGTGCTGCTCGGCGAGGATCGTCGTCGGCGCGAGCATCAGCACCTGCTTCCCGTTGACCGCGACGGCGAACGCGGCGCGGACCGCGACCTCCGTCTTGCCGAAGCCGACGTCGCCGCAGACGAGCCGGTCCATCGGGCGCGGCGTCTCGAGATCCTCCTTCACCGCCTCGATCGCGTTCTCCTGGTCGGGCGTCTCGCGGTACGGGAACGACGCCTCGAGCCGCTGGAGCCACTCGTGGTCGAGGTCGTACGCGATCCCCTCCCGCGTCTGCCGCTGCGCGTACAGCTGGATCAGCTCGGTCGCGAGCTCCTGCACCGACTCGCGCGCGCGCGACTTCAGCAGCTGCCACGCCTTGCCGCCGAGCTTCGAGAGCGCGGGCGCCTTCGCGTCGGCGCCGATGTAGCGCGAGACCTTGCCGAGCTGCTCGTGCGGGACGTACAGCCGGTCGTCGCCGCGGAACGCGAGCAGCAGGTAGTCGCGCGTGACGCCTGCGACCTCCTTCGTCTCGAAGCCGAGGAGCTTGCCGACGCCGTGATCCTCGTGGACGACGTAGTCGCCGGTGCGGAGGTCGGCGAACGACTGGAGCGCACGGCCGCCGATGCGGCGCTCGCGCGGCACGCGCCGGCGGAAGACCTGGTGGTCCGGGAGCAGCGCGAGCCCGAGCTCGCGCCAGACGAAACCGCGGCGCGCGGGCGCGACCGCGAACAGGATCTCCGGCTCGTCCGGGATCGCGTCGCCCGGCTCGAGCAGGCGCGCCTCGACCTTGCGCAGCAGGTTCTGCGTGCGCAGCGCCTCGCCCCGGTGCGGGAACGCGACGACGACGCGCAGGCCGCCGCGGACGAAGGCGGCGAGCTCGTTCTCCGCCTCGGCGAGCCCGCGCGCGGCGATCGCCGGCGGCTGCGCCTCGAATGCGAACGGCTGCCCCTGCGGGAACGGGTCGAGCTCGGTCGAGCCCGTCAGCGGCGCCGGCTCGAGGCCGTCGTCCTCCCAGACGCGGCGCACGTCGTCCGGCTGGAAGACGAGGTCGGGCGCGCGGTCGAGCACGGGCACGAGGTCGTCCGGCACCGGGCGGATCTCGTCCTCCTCCCCGTGCCAGTCCTCGAGCTGGTCGAGCCGTCGCTCCGTCGCCGGGTAGACGACGGTCTCGGGGACCGGGTGCAGCGCGCGTTGCGTGAACGGCGAGAAGGCGCGGGTCGACTCGATCTCGTCGCCGAAGAACTCGACGCGGAGCGGCTCGCGTCCCGTCGTCGGGAAGACGTCGACGAGGCCGCCGCGCACGGCGAACTGACCGCGATCGTCGACGCGCTCGACCCGCTCGTAGCCGGCGAGCGCGAGCTCCTCGGACAGGCCTTCGACACCGGGTTCCAGTCCTGCGCGCAGCGCGATCGGCCCGGGGCGTGTCTCCGGCGGCGGCAGCGGCTCCGCGAGCGCGCGCGCCGACGCGCAGACGAGCCCGCCGCGCGCGAGCACGTCGAGCGCCCGGGCGCGCTCGCCGACGAGGTGCGGGGGCGGCTCGAGCCCGGACTCCCAGCGGACGCCGCGGCTCGGGAGCAGGCCGACGCGCTCCTCGCCGAGGAACCACGCCGCCGCCTCGGCCGCGTCGCGCGCGTCCGCGTCCTCGGGCAGGAGGCAGACGAGGCCCCTCCCCAGCCGCTCGTGGAGCGCCGCGAGCACGAGCGGCAGCGCCGCCTCGGAGACGCGGGCGCGCGCCGGCAGCGCGTCGGCGAGCTCGACGAGCCGCTCGGCCTCGACGAGCTCGGAGACGAAGGCATGTAAGACGGGTCGGTCCATGACGAACGGCGGAACCGGCGGTTCCGCGCCCGCTGATCGTATCGGCGCCTCCCGTCCCGGGCGAAGGCTTTAGCAAGCCTTTAGCGGGTCTTCAGCGCCGTGCCCGACGCTTCCGTCGTCCTTGCTGGTCAAGACGGGAGAGGAGCAGAACATGCGGAAGAAGGCCTTCACCCTTGCGGCCGTCCTCGCGCTCGCGCTGATCGCGTTCGTGTCGACCGGGTCGGCCGACGTGTACGCGAACCACGCGCCGAAGGACGTCTACTCGACCCACGCGCCGAAGGACGTCTACTCGGTCCACACACCGAAGGACGTGTATTCGGTCCACACACCGAAGGACGTGTACTCGAGCCATACGCCGGCGCGCGACGTCTACTAGAGGCATCCGATCGGTCGGCGGCAGCTGGTCGTCGCCGACCGGCGCGAGCCGAGCCGCCGTCGAGGGGTGTGCCGCAGCGCCCCTCCGGCGGCTCGGCGCGCGCTACGACCCGCCACCGAACCGGCGAGCCAGGGCGAGCGCCTCGGCCGGGGAGAGCGACCGGCCGTGCGCGACCTCCTCGGCGTAGCCGGTCTTCCCCGCGAGCTCCTCGACCCGCGCTCTCGTGCGCCCGTACCACTCGCCCGTCTCGGGAGGGCGGTGCGCGCCGATGGACGCACGCAGCTCCTCGGCGGCCCCGAGCAGCTGGGCCGCCTCGCGGGGCACGCCGGCGGTGGCGGCGACCGCCGCGGCTATCTCGAGGAGATCGGCAATCCCGTGCCGGTCGCCGACCTCCGCCGTCGGCCGGATGCTGTCCTCGAGCATGGCGCGCGCCTCGTCCGCCGCGCCGAGGTCGAGCTGCACCCGGGCGAGCCAGCGAAGCGCGGCCGCCTGCTCCCGGCGCTCGTCGATCTCCCGCGCGAGCGAGAGCGCCGCGCGAAACACGCGGTCGGCCGCCGCGAGGTCGCCGTCGCGGAACTCGACGATGCCGAGGTTCGACGTCGCGATCGCGCGGTTGCGCTCTGCGTGGATGCCCGCGTAGCTCTCGATCGCCGCGTTGATGAGCCGGCGCGCCTCGGCGATGTCGCCGCGGAACTGCGCGAGGTTGCCGAGGTTCGACAGAGTCGCTCCGATCCGGACGGGATCGCCGAGCTCGCGCGCAAGCTCGAGCGCGCGCGCGAAGGCGGCCTGGGCGGCCTCGAACTCGCCCGCCTCGGCGAGCATGATCCCGAGCCCGTTCCGGCACCGTTGCACCGCCTCGAGCGGCGCGTCGCCCTCGAGTGCGAGGACCGCCTCGAAGGCCCGCCGCCCCTCGACGAGATAGCCGTGGATGTTCCAGAAGTTCGCGAGCGCGGCCGCGAGCCTCACGGCGCTCTCCCGGTCGTGCTGCTCGATCGCGAAGGCGAGCGCGACGCGCAGATTCCCGTGCTCGAGCTCGAGCAGGTCGAGCCGCTCCGGCGTCGCGAGCTCGTTCGGCCGGACCCCCTCCGCGAGCCTCAGGTAGTGCGCAAGATGGGTGCGCCGCACATCGAGCGGGACGCCGAGCTCGGCGGCATACTCGCGAAGGAGCTCGAGCATGGCGTACCGATCGCCGCTGCGACGGAGCAGGCTCTTGTCCACGAGCGACGCGAGCGTGTCGAGTGATCCCCCGCAGACGTCCTCGATCGCGTCGAGCGACGCGCCGCCGGAGAAGACGGAGACGCTGACGAAGAGCCGTTGCTCGTCCTCGTCCAGCAGCCCGTAGCTCCAGTCGATCGTGGCGCGCAACGTCTGCTGGCGCGTCGGCACGTCGGCGCGTCCCGCCGTGAGCAGGTCGAGGCTCCGTTCGAGCCGCTCCGCGATCGTGCGCGTCGGCAGGAGCTTCACCCGCGCGGCCGCGAGCTCGATCGCTAGCGGCAGCCCTTCGAGCCGCTCGCAGATCTCGGGCACGGCGTCGTCCGCGGCGAACGACGGGTCGACCGCACGCGCGCGGGCGACGAAGAGCTCCTCCGCCTCCTCCAGCGGCGGCACGGGATACTCCTGCTCGCCCGTGACGTGCAGCACCGCGCGGCTCGTGACGAGCAGGCGCAGCTCCGGCGCCGCCTCGAGAAGCTCCGAGAGGAACGGTGCGGCCGGAAGGAGCTGCTCGAAGTTGTCGAGCACGATCAGCTGTGAGCGCGGGCGCAGAAGCTCGAGCAGCGTGGAGCGATTCGCCTCGGGAGCGCCGACGCCCTGCGCGATCGCGTCCGGCACGAGCGCCGGGTCGACGACCGTCGAGAGCCTGACGAGCGCGGCGCCGTGCCGGAGCCCCGGCTCGACCGCACGCGCGAGCTCCAGCGCGAGCCGCGTCTTACCGATCCCGCCCGGCCCCGTGAGCGTCATCAGCCGCACGCCGCCGGCCAAGAGCGCCGCCGCCTCGGCGAGCTCGCGGCGCCGGCCGATCAGCGGCGTGGGCGGCACGGGCAGACGCGACGCGGAAGCACCACGCGTGGCCGGCGGCGGCGCGAGCGACGGGTCCTGCTCGAGGATCAAGTGCTGGAGCCGGCTCAGCTCGGGGCCGGGTTCGACGCCGAGCTCGTCGACGAGCGCCGTGCGCGCCCGCCCGAACTCGGCGAGCGCATCCGACTGGCGGCCTGCGCGATAGAGCGCGAGCATCAGCTGCGCGCGCGGCCGCTCCCGTAGCGGCTCGGCCTCGACGAGACCCTGCAGCTCGGCGATCACCTCCGAGTGGCGGCCGAGCTCGAGGTCCGCGTCGATCCGGTCCTCGAACGCGGCGAGCCGGATCTCCTCGAGCCGCAGCCGGTCGAACTCCGGCTCGCCGCGCCAGAGCGCGAGCGCGGAGCGCAACCGCTCCGCGCCCTCCGCGGCCGGGAGCGACGCCGCCTCCGCGCGCAGCTCCTCGAAGCGCGCGAGGTCGAGGTCGGCGGAGGCGAGCTCGATCACGTACCCGGAGGCGCGACGCGTGACGACGTCGCCGCCGACCGCCCTCCGCAGCTGCGAGACGTGGGCCTGGAGCACGTTCCTCGCGGTCGCGGGCGGGTCGTCGCCCCAGAGCGCGTCGATGAGCCGGTCGTCGGAGACGACCTCGTTCGCGTGCAGCAGCAGCGTCGCGAGCAGTGCGCGCGGCTTCGCCCCCATGACGGGCACCGTCCGACCGTCGTCGACGACCTCGAGCGGGCCCAGGATCAGAAACTCCATCGGCGAGCCTTCGTAGCACTTCGAGACGCGCTTGGCCAGCGACGCCCCGAAACCCGGCGGTTTCAGCGGGCCTTCAGTCGTCCTTCAGGCCGGTCCTCGACCCTGGCGGAGTCCCGTTCGTCGACTCCGAAAGGAGCACAAGATGATGCATCACCTCTCCCGGACGTTCGCGCTTGCGGCCGTCCTCGTCCTGGCGCTGACGGTGTTCGTGTCGACCGGCTCGGCCACGAACGTGCAGCCGCGGCCGTTCGGGTCGACCGGCTACTCCGACGTCCGCGACGTCTCGACCCCGTCCGTCGACGTGCGGGTCCACGCGCCGACGGTGGACGTCCGCAGCCGTGTCGCTCCCGCGGCGTCCAAGGCATGGGCGGTCAAGGCCTGGGGCAGCAGCTGGTCGTAGCCCGGCCCCGACGAGTCCGGCTCGTCGCCACCGAAAGGAGCACGAAGATGAAGAAGTCCGCAAGCAGAGCACTCACTCTCGCAGCCGTCCTCGTCGTGGCGCTGACGGTGCTCGTGTCGACCGGCTCGGCCGCCACAGCACACAGCGCGAGCTACTGCAGGTCCGGGATCATGGCCGGCGGTGGGAGCTACTCCGGTACGGTCCCGTACTACGTCTCGAACAGCTACGTGCAGCTCAGGACGACGATCACGAACGTGAATCTCCTCGGCTTCGTCGGCTACCTCGATGTCTACACGTACTCCACGAGCAGGGTGGGGACGTATGTGAGCCTTCTCCCGTACGGCTCGACGTCCGTCACCGGCCCGAGCTACACGACGCCGATCCCGAACACCAAGGGCGTGCCGTTCAGGCTCGACCTCACCGCGTACAGCAGCGCGGTCGCGCTCGCGTACCAGGTCTGCGTGTAAGCAGCGCAGAGCCGAGATGCCGTGGGGCGGGTGCGCCGCAGTGCCCGCCCCGCGCCTCGGCTAGAGCCGGTAGACGCGGAGGGCGTTCTCGCGGAGGATCGCCCGCGCCGCCGGCTCCAGCTCCTCCTCCGCCAGCAGCTCCGGCAGCGTCGCTGCGAGCGCGTCGCGCCACCACGTCGCCGCGAGGAGGTACAGCTCCGGCGTGCGCGCGGCGTCCGAGGCGTAGAGCAGCTTCGACACCGGCGCGAGCTCGAGCGCCTCGGCGACGGCGACCTCCGGCCGCGCGACGTGCGGGATCGTCAGCGACAGGTCGAAGCAGACGTTGCCGTACACGTGCGCGAGCCAGCCCGCCTCACGGACGAACGGGTAGCAGTGGAGCAGCACGAACGTCGTCTCCGCGAACCGCTCGATCAGCGGCTTCAACAGGCTCGGGTCCGACCGCCAGAGATGCAGGTCGGAGTCGCCGAAGCCGCAGTGCACCTGCACCGGCAGCGGCGCGCCCGTGGCCTCGTTCGCCTCGAGCGCCGCGACGACGTGCTCCGAGACGCGGTCGAGGCCACCGCGGTACGCGGCGATCGTCTTCAGCGCGACGAAGCCGCGCTCGCGCGCGGTCGCGGTCTCCTCTGCCGCGTGCTCGCCGCGCGTCTCGAGCCGGAGCACCGGCAGCGCGGGGCAGCCGGCGAGCTCGCCCATCTCGTCCCAGGTCGTGCCGACGTCCGTCGGCGGGAAGCCGTCGTCGACGAGCAGCAGCTCCGTGCTCGTCGCGCGCAGGAACGACGCGGCGTACTCGGCCGGATCGGTCGCGAGCCGGCGCGCGTACACGGCGTCCTCCGTCGGCTCGCAGTCGAGGAAGGCCGCGAGCGCGCGGATCGCGCGCCGGTACGTCACGCCGGTGGCGACGTGCGGCCACTGGCGCGGGTCGGTCGCCTCGGAGAAGAGCCCGCGGAACTCGTCGAGGGTCGCCGGGTGCGCGCGCAGGATCCCGTGCGCGTGGTGGTCGACGAGCGGGATCCCGCTCAGTACTTCTCGAAATGACCCTGCTGCTCGAATGCCGCGTCTCCCGCGGAGTAGGCCGCCCACTCGGAGCGGCGGACGGCGAGGTAGGCGCCGGCGAGCACAGCTCCGAGCGCGCCGGTCAGCAGCTCGTCCGCGGCGAGCGCGTCGAGCGCCTCCTCCTGGGTGGCCGGCAGCCGGACGATCCCGCTTGCCGCGCGCTCGCCCTCCGGGATCGTCGCCGGGTCGACGCCGACCGGCTCCGGCGGCTCGAGCCCGCGCTCGAGCCCGTCGAGCCCGGCGGCGATCAGCCCGCCGAGGGCGAGGTACGGGTTGCAGCTCGCGTCGCACGCCTTCAGCTCCGCGTTCGTCGACGCCTCCTCGGCGCCGCGGAAGACGGAGGCGACGCGCACCGGCGCCTCGCGGTTGTCGTACCCCCAGCACGTGAACGCGCCCGCCCAGTACTGCGGGACGATGCGGTGGTACGAGTTGAAGCTCGGCGCGGCGAGCCCGCACAGGCCGGGGAGGTGCGCGAGCACGCCGGCGATGAAGGAGCGGGCGACGCCGGAGAGGCCGTCGGCCGCGGCGCCGTCGAAGAACGCGTTGCGGTCGCCGTCCCAGAGCGAGAAGTGCACGTGGCCGCCGTTGCCGGCGTTGTCCGGCCACGGCTTCGGCGCGAGCGAGGCGACGAGCCCGCGCGCGGTCGCGACGCCGCGGATCGTCTCGCGCACGAGCAGCTGCTCGTCCGCCGCCTGCAGCGCGGGTGCGTGGCCGGTCGAGATCTCCTGCTGGCCGTGCCCGAGCTCCGCGTAGTACTGCTCGAGCGGGATGTCCTGCGCGTCGAGCGCGGCCGCGAGGTCGTCGACGTAGTCCTGCGACGCCGTCATCGCGATCGTCGAGAAGCAGAGCGCCGAGTCGACCGGGACGTACGCGCCGTCGACCTTCGTCGCGAGCGAGAACTCGTTCTCGAACGACGCGTGCATGACGAGGCCGCGCTCGGCGAGCCGCGCCTCCATCCGCTTCAGGAACGAGCGCTGGCACACCGGTGCCGGCGCGCCGTCGAGGCCGATGTGGCTCGTCAGCACCGCGCCCGCGTGCGGCGCGTACGGGAGCACGCGGAACGTGTCGAGATCGGGGACGAGCCGGATCTCGCCGACCGGACCCATCCTTTCGACGGGCTGGAGCTGGTCGAGCCCGCTCATCGCCTGCATCGCGACGGTCAGCCCGATCCCGCTCTCCAGCCGTCCCTCGAGGCCGTGCCGCGCCGAGGCCTTCGCGCGGACGGTGCCGTCGTTGCCGCACCAGAGGAAGCGGACGAGGCGGAGACCCGCCTCGTCCGCCCGCTCTGCGATCTCCCGTGCGGTCACGCAGGCGTCGTCGTCGGCGACGGCTGCCCGCGGCGTGCGTGGTACTCGCTGAACCCGTAGATGACGAGCGCGGCGGCGACCGACACGGCGCAGAGCACGCCGAGCCAGATCCGCCAGTGCGTGACGGTGAACAGACCCGTCCACGGGCTGCGGAACGTGACGTACGCGCCGAACGCCGACGCGAGCATCCCGATCACGCCGCACGCGTAGAGCACGTACGGATGCGTGCTTCGCACCTCCTCGAACTTCTGCGGGAACGCGCGCTTGACGAGGAAGATGTCGGCGAAGAGGAGCACCATCGAGATGCACCAGATCACCGTCACCGCCGCCTGGAACAGCCAGTAGGCCTTCTGGTTGTTGTTCCCGCTGACCCACGGGTTGAAGATCGCGACGACGAACAGCGACGACAGCACCGTCTGCGTCAGGATCGCCAGCACCGGCACCTTCGTGCTCTTGTTGACCGTGCCGAGCTTCGGCGGCATCCGTTGCTCGAGCCCGGAGACGAACAGCAGTCGCGAGAACGAGTAGTTGTAGACGACGGTGTTCGAGACGAAGAACCAGATCAGGATCAGCCCGATCACGACGGCGAACGCGTGCGAGCCCCAGAAGCCCTTCTGCACCGCCACGAGGATGTCGGTCGTGTTGCCGACGCTCTTCGACGCGGGCAGCGCGAGCATCGTCCCGAACGTCGCCCACAGGTAGGCGACCATGACGACGGCCGAGCCCCAGAACAGGTACTTCTTGATCGACTTGATGTGGACGATCTCGACCCCCATGTTCAGGGGCACCTCGATCCCGAGCAGGGCGAGGATGACGAAGCCGAACCACGTCCACTGGCCGCCGCGCACCTTGTAGTTGGCGGCGTCGCCCCAGCCGGTCGTCGCCGAGTGGCCGGAGCCGATCAGCCAGAGGATTCCGGCGAGGCCGATGACGAAGATCGCGGCGCCGTAGAAGACGACGGCCCAGTTCGCGTACGTCTGGGTCATGCGCAGGTGCAGCATCGACATGAAGGCCGAGAACCAGAGCACGGCGAGGATGACGAGTCCCTGCTGCCACGCCTTCGGCAGGCCGCCGGTGTCGACGAACTGCCAGAGCGTGACGACGGCGTCGCCGGTCGCGACCATGACGAGGATGCCCGGCCACCACGCGCAGAAGCCGGCGAAGAAGCCCCAGAACGGCCCGAGCGCCTTCTGCGTCCACACGTAGAGCGACCCTTCCTGCGGGAACATCTGCCCGAGCTGCGCCGTGACGAGCGCGCCCGGGATCAGGAAGAGCACGAAGCCGAGGATCCAGTACGTGTACGCGGCCTGGCCCGCCTGCTGGATCGCCGACGCGTTGACGATGAACAGGACGATCGCCACGAAGATGATCGTCATGTCGAACGAGTTCAGGACCCGCGGCAGCATGCCGGGGGCGAGCCGCTCGGAGACCATCTCGCGCCCGCCTGCGTTCGCAGCCATCCACCCACCTCCCACGCGGAGAACGTGACGAGTGTGACGATACGGCTACAGGCCCGGATCGCGCAAGACGCGCTCCAGGAGCGCGGCCCGGAGCGGGAGCGAGTCGACGAGGACGTGCTCGTCGGCCGCGTGCGAGCCGCCACCCTCGGCCCCGAGCCCGTCGAGCACGGGGACTCCGAGGGCGCCGACGATGTTCCCGTCGGAGCCGCCGGCGACGATCGGCGCCTCGCCGAGCTCAAGCCCGAGCTCCAGACCGTGCGCGCGGGCGCGGGCGTAGAGCGCGGCCGCCCCGTCGGAGCGCTCGAGCGGCGGCCGCGTCCAGCCGCCCTCGAGCACGAGGGTCGTCCCCGGCGTCTCCGCGGCCAGGGCGCGCAGCTCCGCGTCGAGCCGGTCGCGGGCGGCGAGCGTCGGGACGCGGACGTCGACGAGCGCGCGCGCCTCGGCGGCGACGACGTTCTCGCGGGTGCCGCCGGAGACGACGCCGACGTTGACGGAGACGCCGTGCTCCGGGTCGTTCAGCTCGTGCAGGCGGAGGACGAGGCGTGCGAGCGCGTCGATCGCGCTCGCGCCTTCGTGCGCGTGTGCGGAGTGCGAGGCGCGGCCGGTGACGACGACGTGGAAGCGGCCGAGCCCCTTGCGGGCCGTCTTCAGGTCGCCGTCGTCCGTCGGAGGCTCGCAGACGAGCGCGGCCGCGGCCCCGTCGGCGGCGCGGACGAGCACGTCGCGGCCGGTCGGGCTGCCGATCTCCTCGTCGGCGGTGAGCACGACGAGCGCGGCGCGGGCGCCCTGCGCGCGGCGGAGCGCCTCGAGCATGACGACGAGCCCGCCCTTCATGTCGTGGCTGCCCGGGCCGTAGGCGCGGCCGTCGGCGATCCGCCACGGCATGTGGGCGAGCGTCCCGCGCGGCCAGACGGTGTCGAGGTGGCCGATGAGGAGCAGCGGCGCGCCCGGGCCGGGGAAGGAGGCGAGCAGATGCTCGCCGTCCGCCCGGACGTCGCCGCCGAGCGCGCGCAGCTCCACCGCGAGGCGGTCCCGCAGTTCGCGCGTGTCGCCCGTCGGCGACTCGATCTCCACGAGCTCGCGGAGCAGCTCGATCATCGCTCGAGCGCGTCGAGGAGCCGCCTCGGCGCGACGGTGATGAACGCGTCCTCGACGATCCCCGCGACGTCCTCCCAACCGACGTCGCCGTGGAGCATCACGCCGATCCACCCGCGATGCCCGACGTAGGGCGGCCGGAAGAACCGCTCGGGGTCGCCGGCGACCAGGGCCTCCTGCGTCCCGGGCTCGGCGGCGCACCAGATCGCGAAGCGGCCGTCGCCGTGGTGGTCGTCCATGAGCGTCAGGAAGCACGTCCTGCCGCGGACGAAGAAGGACGGCGCGCCGTGGCTCGGCCGCTCGCTCGTCTCCGGCAGCGCCAGGCACAGCTCGCGGAGCCGCTCGAGCGCGGCCGCGCGCTCCCTTGCGGACGGGTAGCCCACGACCCGAACTATTGCGCGCTTAGCGGGCCTTAGGCGGTTCTTTAGCGGCATCCCCGATGCTGACGCGGTCTCGATCTCCTGCGGAAAGGAGCACCGCCATGAAGTACCGCGTCTACAAGACCGTCGCCGTGGCGTTCGTCCTCGCGGCCGCGTCGACCGCTTTCGTCGCGTCCGGCAGCGCGGCGACGAGGCCCGACCCGTACCTGAGCCGGACGGTCGAGCCGAACCCGTTCCAGAGCACGTCGGTCAAGCCCGATCCGTTCCTGAAGCGCGGGGTGCGGCCCGATCCGTTCCGGCTCCGCGGCGTGCGCGACGCGTTCTAGCGCCGGTTGACCGTCGCCTGCGCGCGCTCGACACCCTCGGCGTCGAGCGTCTCGACGGCGTCGGCGGCCCGGGCGACGAGCGCCTCGGCGTCCTCGTGCGGCTCGAAGTCCGACAGGACCCAGTCGGCGAGCGGACGCGGGTCGCCCCGCTCGGGCCGGCCGACGCCGACGCGGAGGCGGAGGAAGTCCTGCGTCTTCAGGTGCTGGGCGATCGAGCGCAGCCCGTTGTGGCCGGCGAGGCCGCCGCCAAGGCGCACCTGGAGCCGTCCCGGCTCGAGATCGCTGTCGTCGTGGACGACGAGCACCGCCTCCGGGTCGAGCTTGTAGAACCGCGCCGCCGCACCGACCGACGTGCCGGACTCGTTCATGTACGTCTCCGGCTTCAGCAGCGCGAGCCTGTGGCCCTCGATCCGGAGGTCGGCGAGCCGGCCCGAGAACTTCGAGCGCCAGGTGCCGCCGTGCCGGCGCGCCAGCTCGTCGACGACCATCGCGCCGGCGTTGTGACGGTTGCGCTCGTACTCGCGGCCGGGGTTGCCGAGCCCGACGACGAGCAGGTCGAGCGACGAGCCCTGACGCCGCGGCCAGAGCCGCATGGCCTACTCCCCGTCGCCGGACGACTCGGCCGGAGCCTCGGCGGGCTCGGCGGCGGCCCCGGGCGCCTCGCCCTCGGCGGCCTCCGCAGCCTCCTCGCCCTCCGCGGCCTCGACCTCGAGCTCCACCGCGCGGGTCGGGGCGGTGACGCTCGCGACCACCGTGTCCGGGTCGTCGAGCAGCTTCACGCCGTCGGGCACGGTCACGTCCGAGACGCGGAGATTGTCGCCGATCGCGAGGGCGGAGACGTCGAGGTCGATCGACGGCGGGACCTCGAGCGGCAGCGCCTCGACGCTCAGCTCGCGGAGCGGCTGCTGGAGGACGCCGCCCTCGCGCACTCCCGGCGCGTTGTCCCCGCCGACGAGCTGCACGGCGACCGACGCGTGGATCGTCTGGTCGAGGCGGACCTCCTGGAGGTCGACGTGCGTGACGCCGCCCCGGATCTTGTCCACCTGGTAGTCCTTGAGGATCGACGGGTGCGTCTTGCCGGCGCCGTCGATCTCGACGTCGAGGATCGCGTGGAGGCCGCCCTCGCCGGTGAGCGCGCGGCGGAGCTCACGCTCGGCGACGGTGATCGCGACCGGCTCGCCGCTGCCGTAGAGGACGCCGGGCACGAACCCCTGCTTGCGCAGGCGCCGCGTCTCGCGCGAGCCCGTGTGCGTGCGCTGCGCCACCACCAGCTTTGTCCGCTCTCCGGCCATTCCGGCGCGGAATGGTACAGAACCGCGGGTACTGTCCGGGTGTGTTCGAGGAGCTGCTGCGGGGCTGGGACGGCGAGCAGGCGGTGATCCGATTCGACCGGGAGAGCGGCGCCTGGATGTTCGTCTGCATCCATTCCACCGCGCTCGGGCCGGCCGGCGGCGGGACGCGGATGCGTGTCTATCCGGAGCCGTCCGACGGGCTCGCCGACGCGATGCGGCTCTCGGCGGCGATGACGCGGAAGATGGCCGTGGTCGACGCACCCCGCGGCGGCGGGAAGGCGGTGCTCGCGGTGGCGGAGCTGCCGGTGGGCGAGGCGCGGCGCCGGCTGCTGCTCCGCTACGGCGACCTCGTCACCTCGCTCGGCGGGCTGTTCCACACGGCCGGCGACATGAACGTCGGGCCGGCCGAGCTCGACGTCGTCGCGGAGCGCTGCGACTACGTGTACGGGACGAGCGGCCGCGGCGGCGACAGCGGCCGCGGGACCGCGCGCGGCGTCCTCCACGGGATCCGCGCGAGCGTCGAGCACGTCTTCGGCTCCCCCGCGCTCGCCGGGCGCACGGTGCTCGTCCAGGGCGTCGGCTCGGTCGGAGCGGATCTGGCGGGAGCGCTCGCGGCGGACGGCGCGCGGGTGCTCGTCGCGGACGTCGATGCCGGGCTCGCGGGGCGCGTCGCCGGGACCGCGGGCGCGGCGGTCGTCGCAGCCGACGCGGCCGTGGGCTCGGAGTGCGACGTCTACGCCCCGTGCGCCGTCGGCGGGACGCTGAACGCGGAGTCGATCCCGCGGCTGCGCTGCCGGATCGTCGCCGGCTCCGCGAACAACCAGCTGGCGCAGCCCGAGGACGCGGAGCGGCTGCGCGAGGCCGGGATCCTCTACGCCCCGGACTACGTCGTCAACGCGGGCGGCGTCCTCCAGCTGCTCGGGATCGAAGGGCTCGGCTGGGACGAGGACGAGCTCGAGCGGCGGCTCGCCGGGATCGGCGACACGCTGCGGACGCTCTACCGCGAGGCGGACGAGGCGGGGATCACGCCCGAGGCGGCGGCGGAGCGCTTGGCGGAGCGGAGGATCAGCGGAGCGGCGTGATGTACTTCCGGTAGGCGGCCTTGCTCGCCGGCTTCGTCGCGAGGTCGAAGATCGAGCCGGGTACGCTCTCGAAGTACGCGAGCATCTCGGTGCGCGGGTGTGTTCGCACGAACTGGCCCATCGTCTTCACGAAGACCGGGTCGTCGATGCCCCAGAGGCCCCACTCCGGGAACGAGAACGGCTTGCCGGGGTGCGCCTTGTAGAGCGCCTTCGCCGCGTCCCACTCGGCCTTGCCCTTGATGTCGTAGAGGTCGTCGCCGACGACGTCGACGTACGCGTTCCCGGGGTAATACGCCTGCGCCGAGTTGCCGGGGATGTCGGGATCACCGAAGCCCTGCGGGTTCCAGACGACGCGCGTCGTCGGCATCGGGTTCTCCGGCAGGTCCGTGCCGCCCGCGAGCGGCGGCATTCCGAGCGCCTTCAGCTTCGCGTCGATGTCCGCGGCGGCGCCGCCGTGGACGATGAGGTAGACGCGCGCGAACGCCTTGCGGAACCAGCTCGTCTGGTGGCCCGGCTTGACCGCGCCGGACTTCGTGTACGCGCAGTAGAGGTTCCAGTAGCCGTTCATCTCCCCGAACGGGCGGATGTAGATCTCCTGGCCGAAGGCGCTGATCGCCGCGTTGAGCGCGATGAAGTAGCCGTCGCCCTGGCCCATCGCGATCTGCTGCGGCGTGATCGCCTCCTTGCCGTCCTTGCCGCGGGTGCCGAGGCCGATCATCGGAATGCCGCCGAGCTGCTGGAAGAGCGCGGTGAACTGGGCTCCCCAGGTCTGGCCCTGGCCCCAGCCGACGATCGTGTGGCGGACCTGCGAGTCCTGGCCGGTGAGCGTCTGGAAACGCGCCGGATCGCCCTTGATCCCGAGCAGCCGGGTGGCGGCGGACGCCGCAGGCGTGCCCAGGACGACGGCGACGAGGAGGGCGACTCCGAGCTTCCTCACCCCATCAGTATCGACGAAGCAGGAGATTCCTCAAGCGCCGGAGGCGCGCGGCCGATGTGGACCGCGTGGGCAGGCTTCGCCCCTCCCTCTCGGTGTTGGATCGCGCCGCGGTCGCCGGCGGCGTGGTCTTCGTGCTGGCCGTCGCCGTCGATCTCGGGACGAAGGTGTACGCAGTCCGCGACGGCGGACTCGGGCTCGTCGTCTACAACAACACGCACGACGGAGACTTCGAGCGCCGCGTGCTGATGTCCTTCGCGGCGCTGGCGTTCACGGTTGCCGCCGCGATCGTCGCGCGGCGGCGCGGGATCGGCCGGCTGTGGGGCGCCTGGGTCGGCGCCGGCCTCCTCGTGGGAGGAGTGCTCGCGAACGGCGTCTCGCAGTTCATCTGGTCGCGCGGGACGCCGGACTTCATCCACTTCTACTCGGTGTCCCCGGACGTGTGGAACATCGCCGACTTCGAGATCTGGTGGGGCCTGACCGGAGGCGTCTTCTCGATCGCGATCGCCGCGCTGATCGCATTCGCGCGGGAGCGGTTCCCGCGCCGCGGCCACCCTGTCTCGGAGAGCTAGAAGAGCTGGTTCTCGCCGCCGAAGATCGCCGACACCGAGTCGTCGGCGAAGACGTTCATGATCGTCTCCGCGAGGAGGCCGGCGACCGGGAGCACGGTCAGGTTCGGCGGCGCCTCGAGCTGGTTGATCGGGACGGTGTCGGTCACGACGATGCCGTCGATCGGCGCGTTGTGGAACTTCTCGAGCGCGCCGCCGCAGAAGACGCCGTGCGTCGCGAACACGTAGACGCCCTTCACGCCCTTCTCGCGGAGCGCCTCGACGTTCGCGATCAGCGTGCCGCCGGTCATGATCACGTCGTCGCCGACGATCGCGGTCTTGTCGCGCACGCGGCCGGTGATCTCGGTCACCTCGACCTGGTCGCGCTCGGGCCGGGTCTTGTGCATGATCGCGAACTCGGCCTCGATCATCTCGGCGAAGCGGACGGCCATCCTCGCGCGGCCCTCGTCGGGCGCGACCGAGACGATCTCCGGGCCGGTGAGGCCGAGGTCGCGGAAGTGACGAGCGAACAGCGGCAGCGCCGTCATGTGATCGACGGGGATGGTGAAGAAGCCCTGGATCTGGCCCGCGTGGAGGTCCATCGTCAGCACGCGGTCGGCGCCGGCGAGCTGGAGCATGTCCGCGACGAGGCGT
>Ga0335080_10000040_pt1 | contig 139384 bp, 99 predicted proteins | sample Lox_Sample_34_FD_206720 | JGI IMG/M metagenome (GOLD analysis project Ga0335080, IMG submission 206720) | Soil microbial communities from Loxahatchee National Wildlife Refuge, Florida, United States - Lox_Sample_3.4 | ecosystem: Environmental > Terrestrial > Soil > Wetlands | place: USA... | reverse complement strand
GGTTTCTTCACTCTGTGCAGCTCAACAGCTCACCGGAACTCTGATCGGTACAGCGACGGATTCCTCAGGAGCCGCGGTTCCGAACGCGAAAGTCACCATGAAGAACGACGCGTCGGGCGACCTGCGAACCACGACCACGAACGGAACAGGGTATTTCACCATTACCGCTGTTCAGCCCGGCACCTACACGGTCAGTGTGAGCGCTCAGGGCTTCAAGACGTGGCAGCAGTCCGGCATCGCCTTCAGTCAAGGCGACAACAAGACCCTGCCGAACATCACCCTGCAGGTGGGCGCAATCAATGAAACCCTGGAGATCAGCGCCGACCAGTTGGGCGTGACTACCGATAACGCCGAAATCAGCACAACGCTGAATACGACGCTGGTCACCGACGTTCCCATTGTCGGCCGCGATGCTGGCGAACTGATTAAGCTGATGCCCGGCGCTGCAGCCACGAATGGCCTGAGCCAGGGCAACAGCTTCAGCGATAAGGTCGTCGGCAGCAACAGCGGGCCGGTTGGAGCGTATTCGATCAACGGCACGCAGCCCAACGGCGCCATGTCATTCATGCTGGATGGCGCGAACCTGGTGGACCCGGGCAACATGGGAACCCAGATCGCGAACATCAACCAGGACATGGTTCAGGAAGTCAAGTTCCTGACCTCCTCATACAGCGCTGAATATGCCAAGGGTCCGGTGATCTTCCAGGCGTACAGCAAGAGCGGCGGGTCGAAATATCACGGCGAAGGTTATCTGTACACCCGCAACGGCGCGACGGATTCAGTTGACGCCTACACGAAGACGCAGCACCTGCCGATCCCGTCTCAAAGCTACTACTATATGGGCGGCAACGTAGGTGGGCCGATTCCTTTCATGAACAAAGGGCGCCAGAAGCTCTTCTTCTGGGGCGGCTATGAGTACATGCGGCAGCATCCCGCGGCCTCGGTCATTAACTACAACGTGCCCACTCAGCAGCAATTAGGGTTGGACAAGTCGGCATGGCAGACGTTCTGTCCTAACGATCCGAATGGCTGCGCCGTATTCAACCCGGCCGCCGTTCCCGCAGGCGCTGTAAGCCAGTGGGGCTTTGCTTACGGAAGTCCCTTCAATGCGCCTCCTGGCTCGTACCAGACCGACACCGCCGGAAGCCAAACCTGCGGCGGCGACGGGCAATTGCCTTGCTCCGTGTGGGTCGTGCCCAGCGCGGCGATCGATCCGAGCATCTGCGGCAGCGGCCTCAGCGGCCCCTGCAGCAGCACCACAGGCGGTCTTAGAAACCTGTATCCCACTCCCAACGTCACGCCCAGCGCGGGAAACGGATGGAATAACTTCGCGTTTGTAAACCAGAGCCCGCAGAACCGCTGGGAGGCGACTTTCAAGATCGACTACGCCCTCGGCGACAACAGCAAGATTTCGTTCTCCTATGCGAAGCAGGATGAAACCGACTATCACCCGACGGCCATTTGGTGGAATCCACCCTGGACTCTGCCGTATCCCGGAGGAGTAGTCGCAGCCGCGAAGTCGAACGTGTACATGGCGAACTTCACGCACGTGTTCAGTGCGACCACCACCAACGAGTTGGTGTTCACCTACGCCCGGTACATCAACCCGAATAAGCCCGGCGGCGACGGATGGAAGAGAAGCACTTACAATTTCTCCGCTCCCGGCTTGTTTGGTCATACCTCGGTACAGGTTCCCAACATCATCTCGGACAATGGTTGGGGCGGCAGCATGCCCGACATCACCAACTTCTCCTTCGACGGCAGCTTCAACGGCGGCGGGTCGTTTGGCGGCACGAAGAAGGATCCGGCTTTGTACGACAACTTCACCAAGGTCATCGGTTCGCACACGCTGAAGGCTGGAATCTACTGGGACACCAGCCAGAACATCCAGTCCAGCAGCAACGCTGACCACGGCAATTACAACTTCGGTTGGGGCAGCACCAGCTCAGGCAACATCGTGATGGATTATCTGGTTGGCGCGGCAGCCGTGTACAACCAGGCCAGCGCGGTTCCGGTGGACGACCTGAAATTCCATCAGTGGGCCATCTACGGGCAGGATCAGTTCAAGGCCACCCGGCGGATGACGCTGAATTATGGCGTACGCCTGGATCACGTTGGACAGTGGTACGGTCTCCAGAACGGGCTACAGGTCTGGAACCAGGCCAGCTACAGCAATGCGCCCAACGTTGACAACAGCAACCCGAACCCAGGGCTTCTCTACCACTCGATCGACAGCCACGTGCCTCTCTCGGGCTATACGTCGCCCATGTTCTACTACGAACCGCGGGTTGGCATCGCCTATGACCTGTTTGGAGACGGCAAGACCGTACTGCGTGGCGGCCTAGGTTTCTTCCGCTACCAGATCTCCACCGAGGTCTGCGGCAACCAGGCCTGCGACGGACCGCTGGGAACTGTCAACTACAGCACACCTTCCGGGCTGCCCCGTTATAACGGGACGCCGGGTAGTCAAACTGGATACAACGCGGTGCCTGCCCTGCAGAACGTACCGACCGGTTCGATCGAAAATGGCGGATCGATTGGCGCTCTGAAACAGGGAGACAATCGGACGCCGTACACGATGGGCTGGAACCTCAGCGTATCCCGGTCACTGCCTTGGCGCTCGGTGTTTGAGGTTTCTTACGTCGGTAACAAGACGAGAAACATCTTCGTCAACGGGACCAACGGCAACCTCTTCAACCTGAACAATGTCTCCCCGGGTGGCTTCTTCCAGCCACTGAACGGAGTGCTCTACACTCCCAACACGCCAGCGTGTGCGGTCAACAACTCAAACCCGAGTATTTTGTGCGCGAACAACCCGGACCTGTACAACCCGTCGGTGAATTTCAGCAACAATTGGTTCCGGCCAATGAGCAACTACACCAACGTGTACCTGATGACCCACGAAGGGTACGCCAACTACAACTCGCTGCAGATGGGCTGGAGAAAGCAATCCGGTCCGGTGACGTTCCTGGTGAACTACACCTTCAGCAAGGTGCTGGGTACCCGGGACTGGAACTCCGACAACGGATCTTCGGACGGCTTCTCGCTTGATGCGTTCAATCTGAGGAACGACTATGGCGTACTGGCCTTCGATCACACGCACATCATCAACGGGTCGTATGTGTGGAACCTGCCCAAGGTCTTCCACCAGCAGCACACCCTGAGCAAGATCGTGGATGGGTGGCAACTGTCGGGCTTTACTACCTATTCGAGCGGCGCGAACATCCAGGCCAACACGGGCAACCTGAATGCGAACTATCCGTCACTCACGGTACCGACAGTCAACTACCCGGATGCACCCGACTACAGTGTGGTTCTGCCGAACGGCCTGCATTCCACCGGCGTGAATGCGTCTACGTGGTTGGGCACAAACGCCTATTGGGGCTTGATTCCGACGCTGTCGTGCGATCCACGGAAACACAAGTCCGGCCTGTACTTCAATCCGGATTGCTTCACTCCGCCGGCCCAGGGTCAACTGGGCAATATCAACTGGCCGTATCTGCGCGGTCCGGCCTACTTCGACAGTGACCTGGGACTGTTCAAGAATTTCCAGATCACCGAAAACCAGAAGGTGCAGTTCCGCATCACGGCAGTCAACTTCCTGAATCACGCCCTGCCTCAGTTTGGATTGGCCGGGAACGCGGATCAGCAGTTGAACTTCGACCTGCACACCACCCAGACGCTGAAGAATCAATCAACCGGGAATAACGACACGGTTGACATTCATGCGTTGGCGACGAGCAATCAGAACACCAGCCTGACCGGCAAACCGAAGTTTGAAGTCGGTTCCCGGACCATAACCTTCGCCGTGAAGTACTTCTTCTAGGCGAAGCTCGTCAGCTAGAATCATGGGGTGGCTTCACGGCCACCCCATTTTCTTTCTCCCCAATGCTCAGGTGCTTTTTCCTATTGCTTTGCGGTGCCGCTGCTGCGTCACTCGTACCGGTCGCCCGCGTTCCTGAGCCGGCAGTTCCGATTCACTTCGAACTGAATGCCCTCCCATTCCAGCTTGAGGCCAGCGAAACCGAAGCCCGCAACACGCCTGAAACCATGCTGGGAGGCCTTGCCGTCTTCGACTACGACGGCGACGGCCGCCCGGACATTTTCTTTACCAACGGCGCCAACATCGCGACGTTGAAGAAGGATTCTCCGAAGTATTCCAACCGGCTGTTCCATAACGACGGCCATGGTGTGTTCACCGACGTGACCGACAAGGCCGGACTCGCCGGTTCGGGCTATGACAACGGCGCGGCGGTCGCAGACTATGACAACGACGGACACCCCGATCTATTTGTTGCCGGCGTGCATCACAGCGCGCTTTACCACAACAACGGAAATGGCACCTTCACCGACGTAACCGTGAAATCGGGCCTCGACGCCAGCCTGAATCGTGCCGACGCGGAGTTCGGACCCTTATGGGCTATCACCGCCGTCTGGGTCGATGTGAACAACGACGGCCTGCTGGATCTCTTTGTCGCGAACTATCTGCAATGGGAGTATTCGGCAAAGCCGATGTGCTCGTTCCAGAACTTCAGCGACTACTGCCACCCCAGGTACTACAAGGGCCAGCCCAATCAGTTATTTCTCAACAACGGCGACGGAACGTTCAAAGACGTGTCGAAGGAATGGGGATTGCGCGAGCACGTAGGCAAAGCGATGGGCGTCGGCATGGCGGACTACGATCTCGACGGCCGTCCCGATTTGTACGTCACCAATGACGCTGCGTACAACTCGCTCTTTCACAACCTCGGCAACAAGTTTCAGGAAGTAGCTTTTGAGGCCGGTGTGGCCTTGCCCGAGGACGGACTCTTCATTTCCGGCATGGGCCTGGATTTCCGTGATTACAACAACGATGGTTATCCCGACATCGTGTTTGCCGCCTTGCCGAATCAGACTTTTCCTGTCTTTCAAAATACCGGGAAGGGCGAGTTTCGAGAGGTCACCAGCCCGAGCGGCATGCGGAGCTTGAGCCGTATGCAATCTGGATTTGGCGTTGCCCTGTACGACTTCGATAACGATGGCTGGAAAGATGCGTTCGTCAGCGGCGGGCACGTGGAGGCTCATGACACGCCCGGCCAGCCGGTAGACCGCTACAACATGGTGTTCCGCAACTCAGGTTCCAGCGGAAAGTGGGACTTGCTTACGGAGGCGGCAGGGTTCGATGCCTTTCCGAAGGCGCGTCACCGCGGCTGTGCGTTCGCGGACCTCGATGGGGATGGCCGAATCGACATTGTGGTGTCGGCCATTGAGCGAAAGGCCGAGATCTGGATGAATCGCAGCCCCAACTCCGGTCACTGGCTGGATATCTCTCTGAGGGGCACGAAAAGCAATCGCGACGGCATTGGGGCGAGAATCACGGTCGTGAGCAAGACGATCGGGCGGCAGTACAACCACATGACCACCAGCGTCGGGTATGCATCCTCCAGCTGTGGGCCGGTGCACTTCGGTTTGGGCGGGGACAGCGTTGCGGAGCTTGTCGAGATTCGATGGCCATCAGGGTCGGTTCAGACACTGCGCGACGTTCCTGCCGACCAAGTGATCAAAGTGACAGAACCGGAAACGTCCAAGGCGCGGTAAGGCGACGGAGCCGCTGGGAGCGGGTATCACGCGGGGGGCGGTGGACTGCCAGCGGTTTCTGGAGATAGCGTGTTGTTTCTGTGTGGCTGACAGTTGATGAGGGATTCGCTCTAGCAAAATACCGTCATTTTCCCCTTGCCGTATCCGTTGATGGATAACTGCAGATCGCGCCGCGCTTTGCTGGCAGCCATGAATTTCTTAAGCGGATCGGGGACTGCGTCGGTCGGCGCGTACACGGCTTCGAGTTTGACCCTGTGAGCGCTGGCACCGCTGAATAGCTGCGCACAGATGTTCAGCACTTCCTTGAAATTCTCGAATATCGCCGGATCGAGGCGCTTGGCTTTCAAGTGATTGGCCGCTTCGGAGGCGGGAATCAGGCACAAGGCTGCGCCGCAGTTCAGGGCGAACTCCAGGTCGCAAACACAAACGCCCACTAAGTTGCTGTCCTCGCCGGCATATGACGCGGTAACCATCGGGTCGGCAATGGTCGCTTTCGGGCCGGTCCCCACAGTTGTTTGCCGTACAAGGAGATCAGTTAAGAGGCGCCCCATCTTCTCCGATTGAAATGTTGCGCTCATATCATTCTCCTACTCCTGACGGGATCCCCGTCAGGGGCGCGCTTAATTTGGCGATCCGATCACCGGTTCCAACTCGCTCCGGAACGTTTCGGGCGTGAAGGGTTTTGTGATGAAGAACAGGGCACCCGAATCCTTTGCCCGATTCCGCATGTCGTCGGAGCATTCGGACGTGACAAATCCGAGCCTCACCTTTTGGCCGAGTTCATTCAGTTTGCCCAGGAGATCGATGCCGGTCATCTCCGGCATATTCCAGTCACACAGAATGAGATCGAACGCGTTGGACTGCAGTTCCTGTAGAGCCTGGGCTCCGCTCCCGGCCTCGACCAGATCCACATGATAACCGGCCTCGCGCAACGCCCTGCGAACAATCATACGCATTGCCTTGCTATCGTCGACAACAAGTATTTTCATTTTTGAGCCCCAAGAGCCAAAGTGTCCTCGAGCAGGCGTATGGCAAAAGTGCCCACATCGGTTTTGAACCAACTCTCTCCTACTAAAGTGCCGCCGCAGACACGGACGGAATAGTCGCTTCCCTCGACAACAGACGGAGTGCAGAGAGTGACCTGCCCCGCCATCAGGGCCTTCAGGTTGCCCGCCACGATGTTTGCCAATTCCCCAAGGCTGTCGCGCACGTCCGCGTTGCACTCCTGGAATTCATCCGTCTGCAGGAATCTCCGCGCGAATTGGACAGCTTCGGCAGAGCCGCACTCGAATTCGAGGACTCCCCGCCAGGTTCCGCCGAATGACACCAGGGCTGTGACATGGCCCTTGGCGGAGTGCTCCTGCCCGGAGGGCAGGGCCGACACTTCCGTCGCCAGCATGCTTTGGAACAACTCAGCGACAATCTCTGTAATTCCGTTTTGGTAGATGCTTGCTATCTGTTCCATTTTCCCTCTCATGCCACGCGGTAAAAGGTCGCCAAATCAATTTTTCTCCGTTCAAACAGACTCTCAACGTTCAGGGTGATCGTTGTTTCTGCGCTACCCAGCACCAGATGGCCGCCGCGAAGAATGGTTCCGCGAAGGTTGCGGAGAATCTTCTGTTTGGTCGGCACGTCGAAATAAATGAGCACGTTTCGGCAAAACACGAAATCAAACGGGCCGAAGTTGGTGAGTGACGAACGCAGGTCCAGCGGTTCGAACCGCACGCGCCGCCGCACGATATCCTTGAGTTTCCACTGCAGCCCTGCTCGCTCAAAGTACTTCAACAGGAAAGGGGTTGGCAGCCCACGGCCGATCTCGAGTTGCGAGAATCTGGCTTCCGTCGCCCGATCGAGGACTTTTCGAGACAGATCCGTCCCAAGGATCTGTATGTCCCATCCGTCGAGGCCCATTTCCTGAAGCTGGATGGACAGGCTGTACGCCTCCTGGCCGGTGGAACATGCCGCCGACCAGAAACGCAGCCGCCGGCTGTGCTTGCGCTGCTCCATCAACTCGGGAAGGATCGTAGTCTTCAACACCTGCCAGAAGGCCGGATCGCGGAAAAATGAAGTCTCGTTCGTGGTCATCGCCTCGACGACTTCACGATGCAGGCGATCGGCGCTGTTCTTCTGCAGGACGGAGCAAAGGTCATTGAGGCTGGACAATCCCCGCTGTGCGGCGAGGGGAATCAGACGGCATTCCAGGAGATAGTTCTTGTCGCCGTCCAGGACGATTCCGGATTCGCGGTACAGGTGCTCCTGTAGAAAGCGATAGTTCTGCGGGGTCAATTCTGCGACGGGCTGTGCCGTGGTGCGAGCCTCTGCGGTCATTGGCTCCTCCAGCCACTCGCTGCCACGGATACCAGACTGCTCTGCCGAAGCACTTCCGGTATTACCTCGTGCAGGGGCAACACGGCATCAGCGATTCCCGCACGGACCACAAATCCGGGCATGCCCCACACCACGCTCGAAGCTTCATCCTGTGCGATCAGATACGCGCCCTTGGCCTTGAGCGCTTGTGCTCCTTGCAGGCCATCCTGGCCCATGCCGGTGAGGACGGCCGCAATAGTGGCCTTTCCGTAAACCTCGTTTACCGACTCGAAAAGCACGTCCACCGAAGGGCGGCAGGAATTCCTTCGTTCCGAATCGTCGATCACCACGGAGACGTCCTGGCCGGACTTCCTGACCCGCATGTGGAACCCGCCGGGCGCGATCAGCACCTTGCCGGGTTCAACGGCGGCGCCGTGCGTGCCCTCCGCAACCGGCACCTGGCTGATGGCCTGCAGGCGTTCGGCCAGCAAGCGTGTGAACAGCGGCGGCATATGCTGAACAATCAGAATCGGGAGCGGGAACGACTTCGGAAGCATCGGGATGATGTCGGACAACGCGTGCGGGCCGCCTGTCGAAACACCGATCGCCAGGACCTCACGTCGATAGAGAGGCGCTGGCGACACAAAAACGCTCGACGCCTTTTTCGCAGGCGGCGCGGGCGCTTGGCCGGGTGCGAGCGCCTGGCCGAAGTGAAAGAACTGGCGCACTTTTGGAGCCAGTTCGTTCCGCAAAACTTCAATCGATTCGCTGGGTGATTTCGAGTGAGACGGCTTCGTGACGTAGTCGTTGGCGCCCAACATGAGCGCGTCGAGCGTTGCGGTGGCTCCGGGTTCGGTCAACGTACTGAGCATGATCACGAGTGGTTCCGGACTTTTCTCCCGCAGCCTCCGCAACATCTCCAGCCCGTCCATTTCGGGCATCTCGACGTCGAGGGTGACGATGTCCGGCTTGAGCTCCGGGATTTTGCTGAGGCCAACCACCCCGTTGGCAGCACTGCCGACAATCTCGATGTCGGGATCGTCTTGAAACGCACGCGTGATCATGGACCGGACCGCCAATGAGTCATCGACGATCAGCACGCGGATCCGGGAACCTGGGCGCAGCGTCTTGGTGCGGTGTGGGAGCAATGGTCATCCTTTACTGCAGCAGATTCATCAGCCTTAACTTTTCGACAATCACATCCTTGGTGAACGGTTTCATCACATATTCATTGGCACCCGCTTCCAACGCCTGTGCCATGTGTTCCATCTCGGTTTCGGTCGTGACCATGATCAGCGAGATCGGTGTGTAGCGAGGTTCGGCCCGCATCGCCTTAACCAAATCCAACCCGCTCATGACTGGCATGTTCCAATCCACCAGCATGAACGCCAGCGACTCGCTTTCGGTTTCCAGCAGCGAGAGCGCCTCTTGTCCGTTTCCTGCGTCGCACGCGTCATAACCGACCTCAGCGAGAATCTTGCGGAGGATCATTCGCATCGTCCTCGAATCGTCGACCACCATTGCTTTCTTTTTCATTCGAACCTCTGTTTCACAAGTCTGTTGAGCATGCCGCTTATGGAAAGGAAGCTGCGGCAGCCGGCCTGCCCAGTCGCACTTTCCTCAAGCGTGTGCGGCCAACGCTCTCGCACCACCACCCGCCAACTGGCTTTCCAGTTCCGTGAGCAACGAAACGATCTTGTCACTCAGCGTAACCACCTTCTGGAACTCCCGCTCCGCGGCCGAGTTATTGCCGGAGTTAAATTCCTTCAATACCGCGCACACGGTTCCATGCATCTGGCTGTGGGTTGACTCCAATGTCTGCACGGAAGGCAAGTGCCCGATCGTCGCCATCGCATCGCCATACAGCCACTTACCCAGGGCACAATCACGCGGCGAAGTGCACTCTGCCTCGGTCATCTTCTCTGCGCCGTCGAGTACCGCACGGAGGCGTGACTTCCAGGCCGCGTGTTTCATCTTTGCAGTGGTGAAGTCAAACGCGTGCGAAGTACGGTTGAGTCGGAATCGTGACAGCGACGATTGCATGTTCGCCGCCATTTTTGCGAGCTGTCCTGCCGCAGTGTGGGTTTCGCTTGCACCCGACGAAGTTCCGCGGGCAGCTTCGGCGACACCCGTGATGTTGCGCGAAATCTCGCCCGTACCCTTGGCCGCTTCGGCAACGTTGCGCACCATTTCGTTCGTGGTGGCGGTCTGCTCCTCTACGGCCGAAGCAATCGTGTTCGAGATATCGTTGACCTGGCCAATGACCGTGGTGATGTGGGCGATCGCGTCGACCGCTCCTTTGGTATCGCCCTGGATCGCCTCGATCCGGCGGCTGATGTCCTCCGTCGCTTTGGCGGTTTCCTTGGCTAACTCCTTCACCTCGTTGGCAACCACAGCGAAGCCCTTGCCAGCCTCGCCGGCACGGGCTGCCTCGATGGTGGCGTTCAGGGCAAGAAGGTTGGTTTGCTGGGCGATGGCTGTAATCACCTTGATGACTTTGCCAATCTCCATGCTGGAGTCACCCAGCTTGCCGATGGTGTTGTTTGTGGTTCCAGCCATGTCCACGGCGCCCTTGGCAATGCGCGCGGCTTCGCTTGAGCTCTTGGCGATTTCACGAATGGAAGTCAGCATTTCTTCTGACCCCGTGGCGACGACGCCGACGTTGGTTGAGACCTGCTCGCCTGCGGCCGATACTGCATTGGCCTGCGCCGAAGTTTCTTCCGCGTTGGCCGTGATGTGCAGACTGGTCGCCGACAGTTCCTCGCTGGAAGCAGCCACCTGCTCGGCAGTCTCGGCAACCGCCCGGATCGTGCTGGCGACGCTTTCAATGGCACGGTTCAGGGCCGCGCCCATCCTGCCGATTTCATCGCTGGAGTCGACTTCAACCGTCTGTTGCAGATCACCATCCGCGACCGCGCCGAGCACATTCATGGTCCGGGTCAGCGGAACCAGGATGCCGCGCGCGATCAACATGCTGAGCGTGATCACCATTACCCCCAGAATGACGGCAAGGGCGAGCAACACCGACAAAGATCTTTGAATGGTCCTCTGCGCACTTTCGGTTTCCTCTTTCACATGTTCTTCCAACAGGTTGTTGGCTTCAGCGATGGCATCGCTCTGAGCGCCATACACCTTGATGAGTTCCGGAACGGCCGCTTCGGCGCTTTTCTTGTCGCCCTTTTGCAGTGCAGGGATGACTTGCTCGTCCACCAACTGGAAGTAAGCTGTCGCTCCTTCATGCATCTTGACGAACATCAGGTCTTTGATCTTTCCGTCTGGGTAAGTCTTGACCCATTGTTGGTGTGCCTCGGAGTAATTCTTCTTCAGTCCCTGGTACTCGGCGATGAGCTGTTGCAGCTTGTCATGATCCGTCTCTCGAAGCATGCGATAAACCTGCATCCGCGTCTGAATAATGTTCAATGGCGGGGGTAGAGTATCGCCCATCAATTTCCAGTCCTGCTGAATGTCGTTGGACATCTCACCGCCGACCTTCACTTGCGTAATGATCATGAAGGCGACGCCCACAAAGATGACCAACCCCAGAACTGCCAACGCTGTCATCAGGCGCAGTTTGGTGGCGACTTTGAGGTTCTTTATGCCGAGCATTGTCTTTCTCCATTCCTACGAGGGTTCTTGTGCATCATTTACGAAACGTCGTTACGGCTGAACAGGCCAGCTTCCTGTAGAGAAACCGGCAAGCACGACCAGGTGCCGGTTCCTTCCGGGCGCCTGTTTACGGCTCCGTAATGCACTGCTTCGATACGGACTCCCTTCAATTCGCGGCGAGACTTCAGTTGTGTGCCGCCATGGCCTTGGGTGCGTACATAGCCGCTGCTTCGCCGCCCCCAAAAGTCTGCTGTTGGCGAACATGGAACTGCCGGATGAGTTTCTGCAGTTCCGTCGATAGGCGCGACAACTCGCTGGCCGCAGTGTGAGTCTCGCTGGCGCCTGCCGAGGTTCCCTTCGCAGCGTCCGCGACACCGGTGATATTGCGCGCAATCTCCCCCGCACCCTTGGAAGCCTCGGCCACGTTACGTACCATCTCGTTCGTCGTGGCAGTCTGCTCCTCCACCGCCGAAGCGATGGTGTTGGAAATGTCATTGACCTGCCCGATGACCGTGCTGATATGAGCAATCGCGTCGACCGCTCCCTTGGTATCGCCCTGGATCGCCTCGATTCGCCGGCTGATGTCTTCGGTGGCCTTGGCGGTCTCCTTGGCCAGTTCCTTAACCTCATTGGCGACGACGGCGAATCCCTTGCCCGCTTCGCCAGCTCGAGCGGCTTCAATCGTGGCGTTCAAGGCCAGGAGGTTCGTCTGTTGCGCAATGGCTGTGATGACCTTGATGACCTTGCCGATCTCGATGCTGGACTCGCCCAGTTTTCCAATCGTGCTGTTGGTGGTTTCAGCCATCTCTACGGCACCTTTGGCGATGCGTGCAGCTTCACTGGCGCTCTTGGCAATCTCGCGGATGGAGGTCAGCATTTCCTCCGACCCGGTCGCCACGACGCTAATGTTGGTTGATACCTGTTCTCCGGCCGCGGAAACCGCACCGGCCTGCGCCGAGGTCTCTTCTGCGTTGGAGGTGATATGTAAACTTGTCGTGGAGAGCTTTTCACTGGCGGAACCCAGGCGCTCTGCCGTGTCGGCGACCGCCCGGATGGTGCTGCCGACGCTTTCAATGGCCCGGTTCAAAGCCGTACCCATCGTGCCGATTTCGTCGCTGGCCTCCACCTCCACCGTTTGCCGCATGTCGCCATCGGCCACAGCGGCGAGCACGTTCATGGTTCGTGTAAGTGAGCGGAGCAGACCTTTTCCGATTACGGTTGTGAGCACCCCGACCGTCGTTCCCACAAGAATCGCCAAAACGAGCAGCATGATCAGAGAATTCCGGACTTCAGTTTGTGCCGCCTCGGTCTCAACCTTGACTTCCTCGTCCAGCACATCGTCAGCCTCTGCCAATAAGGCTTTCTGATCCGCGAAAACCTTGCTCATTTCAGCAACGATTTCCTCGGCTTTGTTCCTGTCACCCTTCTGCAGCGCGGGAATGATCTGCTCATCCACCGCCTGGTAGTACGTCATGACTTTTTCATGGACCCGGTTCAGGAGCAGATCCTTGGCCTTCCCCTCAGGCAGTCGCTTCGACCACTCCTCATGGGCCTTAAGGTAATCGGCTTTCAATTGCTGATACTCGCCAATCAGCGTCTGGAGCTTGTTGTGGTCGGTTTCATTCAGCATGCGAAAGACCTGCATACGCGTCTGGATGATGTTCAATCGCGGCGGGTCCGTATCGCTCATTACCTCGAGGTTCAGGCGGATCCTGCTGGACATTTCGCCACCCACCTTCACCTGGTTCAGTACGACAAATGTGACAGCCACGAAGAGGAGCAGGCCCAGGACCGATACCACCGAAATCAACTTCAGCTTGGTAGCGACCTTCAGATTCTTGATGCTGAACATTTCTATTTCTCCATTGCTACAAAAAGTCTTTCTGCGTGCTGGGCGCGCCGTGCCATATCCCCGCGTCTGGGATATTGGCCTGCTTGCAGGACTGGGGAAGCCGCGTCCACTTCGTCAGCCAGGTTGCGCCTACGCACTCTGCGGCTCCTTTTCGATCTCCGATCGCTCAAACTGGCATGCCTTCTCGGTATCCAGCACATGCAGAAGTCTTCCGTCCAGCTTGTGAACACCGAGGATCATGTTTCTGACCTGCCCCCGCAGCGTCGCAGGCGCCTGCTCAAATGTGGAGTCTTCCACCTCCACCACATCGCCGATCTCGTCCACGAGCAGACTCACTGGATTGCCGTCACAGCGAACCACGACGTTCACTGGAACGGAATCGGCTCCACGCTTATCGAGATGCAAACGCTGACGTAAATCGAGAGCGGTCACGATCTGTCCACGCAGGTTGATAAGGCCGGTTACGACTACCGGAGCGAGCGGGACCTCGGTCATGTGAACCGACCGGATCACTTCCTGAACGTTGTTCAGGTCAACGCCGAACAGCAGCTTGTCGAGGTAGAAGGTGCAGAGTTGTCTGGTGTTCGCCATGTCAGTGTGCGGCCTCCGCCCGGGCTATCTGCGGCTCGACCGAATCGGAGAACTTCACGTCTTCCATTCGAAGGAGGGCAGCGATATCCAATAGTTCCGTAACTCTGCCGTTGATGACCGCGGAATAGAGAATGCCCTCGCGGCTGGCCGGATATTTCAGTTCCGCCGGGTCTTCGACAATGTCGAGAATGCGCTCTACGATGAGACCGACCTGGTGCCCATCGTGATTGCAGACCAGCACCTGCAGCATCGGATTCACGGCCTCGTCGGGAGCGGCCGAACGTCTCTGTTGCCGGCGCTCCTCCAGAGTCCGGGCGAGATCGACGATCGGGAGAATGCCGCCACGGTATTGCGCTACGGTTCGCGTACCGGCGTTTTCGATCTGCGCCACCGGCAACTCTTCCAGGCGGGCGATGATGTTCAGCTTGACCGCCATGCGCGAATCGTCCGGACCGGCAAACAGCAGGAAGGTCTGATTCTTCCCGCCGCTTGAGGCGCTTCCCATCGTCTTCTCGGCGATGGCCCGTGTCCGCGCCTCATCCATGACATTGGCTCGCTTGGCCAGACCCATTACGTCCAGGATGAGAGCGATTCTGCCGTCGCCCATGATGCAGGCGCCGGCATAGCAATCGAGGCCCTTCAGATGCTTACCTAATGGCTTAACGACAATCTCTTGGGTGTCCGAAATTCCGTCTACGACCAATCCAAACTGGCGGTCTTCCGCTTGAAGCACCACGATGCTGACCGAGTCCTGCTTGGAGCGCACGTTCCCGATTTTCAGCAGGTGATTGAGATAGGCGAGCGGAAGGAGTTTGCCACGCCGCCGATAGACCGGCATGCCGTGAACGCTTTCGACCTGATTCTGACCAGACTCGCCTTGCAGCGCGATCAACTCGACCAGGCTGACCTGTGGAATGACGAAACGTTCCTTGTCGCTGGTCACCACGAGACCGGGAATGATGGCCAAGGTGAGAGGAATCTTGAGCTTGAAGGTCGTGCCCTGACCAGGTTGGCTGCTCAGGTCGACCATGCCGCCGATCTTCTCGATATTGGTCTTCACCACGTCCATGCCGACACCGCGCCCAGAAATGTTGGTGACCTTTTCCGCGGTCGAGAAACCGGGCAGGAAGACCAGGTTCAGCAACTCCCGCTCGCTCAGGCGGTCGGCCTGTTCCGGACGCAACAGCCCTTTCTGCAGGGCCTTCTCCTTCAGCCGCTGCGGTACGATGCCGGCACCGTCGTCCTGTATCTCAATGTTGACCTGGCCCCCTTCGTGGTAGCCGCGGAGAGAAATCGTTCCTTGCACCGGTTTGCCGGCCGCTTTTCTTGTGCCTGGCGTTTCGATTCCGTGATCGCAGCAGTTGCGAATGAGGTGAGTGAGAGGGTCCTTGATGGCTTCGATGATCGTCTTGTCGAGCTCGGTATCGGCTCCATCCATTTCAATCCGGATCACCTTGCCGGAAGCTGCAGCAAGATCGCGGACGATGCGGGGAAACTTGTCCCACACCACCCCGATAGGTTGCATGCGGGTTTTGGTGACTCCGCCCTGCAACTCCGTCGTGATGAGGTCGAGACGCTGCGCGGATGCGTGCAATGCGGCGTCTTCCCGGCCGCCCAACTGGATGATCTGATTGCGGGCCAGCACCAGTTCGCCAACCAGATTCATGAGGCGATCCAGCAGCGCCACGTCCACACGGATGGTTGAATCGACGGCAGATGGTCCGCTCGCGACAGCCTCGCTTCCTTCACCGGCAGAGACGGCCTCGGAAGCCGCTGCTGGCGGCGCATTCGGAGCGGCTGCCTTCGCTTTGGTCTCTGCCGCTGCTGGTTTAGCTTTGGTGTCGCCTGCAGACTTGAGGCGCGCGAGCAGATCCTCCGAGACCGCACCGCGCTCTTTTCCGGTGGCCTCGAACGCCGCCAGCTCCGCCTTGATGCAATCCGTGCTCTCGAGGATGAGCGACACGAGTTCGGGCGAGAGTTCCAGCGTTCCGTTCCGCAAGCGGCTTAGGACGTTCTCGGTGAGGTGGGCGACGCGCTCGACCTCGGTGAAGGTCAGCATTCCTCCCGTGCCCTTGATGGTGTGAATCGTACGGAAGATGCTGGCCAGCAACTTGGGGTTTTTGGGATCCTGCTCCAGTTGCACCATCTCCTGATCCAGACGGGCCAGGTTTTCGCTGCTTTCAATGAGAAATTCTCGAATGATCTCAGATTCGTTCAAGGCTCACCTGCGTGGCAAAAGAAGGGCACGCACGAAATCGAGCCCTTATCGGCAGCAAGTGACGGCAACTTTAGCCAGTCATTACTTCGGTTACGTGAGCTAACACATTGCTACTACGAGAGATAGAGTGCTTTCTCGAATGAAGTCGAAGAAACTACTAATCCCGCCTCGTCGCGCCCCGTGGAATTCCAACAGATATGCCGATAAAGGGCTCGCCGAAGACGTGGGAGAACAGCAAGGACGGCCGCCTGGCGACTAGCTCGCGCCTTGCTGCAGAAAGGGGAAGAACCAACGTGGCGCTAATTAGCTGGAATGAGTCCTACAGTGTGAAGGTAAAAGCATGTGATCTGCAGCACCAGAAACTCTTCTATCTCATCAATGCCCTTCAGGAGGCGATGAAGGCGGGTAAGGGAAGACAGTTGGCTGGCGACATCGTCCGGGACCTGGACCAATACACCGTTTCACATTTCACCGCAGAAGAGGCACTGTTGGAGCGGACGAATTACCCTCGCCTGGCAGAGCATCGCAAGCAACACCAGAAGTTCATCTCCGACGTCAAGAAGATTGAGGGCGACATCAATGCGGGTGCGGTGGTCTCGATCGCGCTGATGGACGTGCTCAACGACTGGCTAGTGAACCATATCCAAGTCATGGACAAGGCCTACTCGGATCACCTGAACAAGGCCGGAGTGATGTGACCCCACGGTCGCAAAGCAACGCAGTCCTCATCCCCGGGGTAGCGTCGATTATTTCCTGACCTCCTCGGGGCAAATCCTCATCCAGCAATTTCGTGGGGCGAGACTGGCCTCGCAGTTGGAGTGTCGTCGAGCCAGTCCGCCTCTGTCCGAGGCCGCCCCGCAATCCTATTTCCTGCGAGCCTAAAGCGGGAATCCGCGAACGCACGACACCGGGCAACATTCGCCTGCAAAATTGGATAATGTATATTTTGTGGGGATGGAATATGCTACAGAGGCCTATGGCAGGCGGCCAAGTTCAACGAATCAAGGTAATTGACTCCCACACAGGGGGCGAGCCAACCCGGCTCGTGATCAGTGGCGGCCCTGATCTCGGCGCCGGAGGACTGGCGGCCCGGCTCGAGCGGTTTCGTGAGCAGTACGACACATTCCGCTCCGCCGTCGTCAACGAGCCCAGAGGTTCGGATGTCATGGTCGGGGGATTGCTTTGCCAGCCAGTGGACCCCGAATGCGCCGCTGGGGTCATCTTCTTTAATAATGTCGGCTACCTTGGGATGTGCGGTCACGGAACGATCGGCCTGGTGGCGACGCTGGCGTACCTGAATCGCATTGCTCCCGGAGAACACAAGATCGAGACTCCGGTGGGAGTTGTGTCCGCAATTCTGCATGAAAATGGCGAGGTCACAGTCAACAACGTTCCCAGCTACCGCAGCGCCGCCAACGTCAGTATCACAGTTCCAGGCCATGGAGAAGTCCGGGGCGACGTGGCTTGGGGCGGCAACTGGTTCTTCCTGGTGCGCGAGCACAGCCTGGAGGTGAGCCTCAAGAATGTCGACGAATTGACCGCCTTCACCTGGAAGATACGAACAGCGCTCAACGAATCCGGCATTACCGGGGACAACGGCAAGGAAATTGACCACGTCGAGCTCTTCGCTACATCACGGATCTCCGGGGTGGACAGCAAGAATTTTGTGCTTTGTCCGGGCAAGGCCTATGATCGCTCTCCCTGCGGAACCGGCACGAGCGCGAAGTTGGCCTGCCTGTACGCCGATGGAAAAATCAAGGAAGGTCAAACCTGGAAGCAGGAAAGCATCGTGGGTAGCATTTTCGAAGGTAGTGTCAGGATTCGAGACGGCAAGATCTATCCCAGCATCCGCGGATCGGCTTTTGTGAATGCTGAAGCGGAGCTGATCCTGAGTTCCGAAGACCCGCTCTGTATGGGCATCCGCGTCTGAACGGAGCATGAGCAAGGACACATACGATGTCGTAATCGTCGGAGCAGGCATCGTGGGAGCCGCCTGCGCGGACGTTCTTGCCGAGCGAGGTTTCCGTATTGCCGTGGTCGATCGGGATGTCGTGGGCAGCGGTGCGACGGCGGCAGGCATGGGGCACGTCGTCGTGATGGACGACTCCGAAGCCCAGTTTGCTCTGACCCACTACTCCCAGCGGCTGTGGAGAGAACTCAGTTCGGAACTGCCTGAAGACGTGGAGTATCAGACGTCCGGAACGATCTGGGTTGCCACCGATGACGAGGAAATGGCGGAGGTACGACGCAAACAGCGGTATTACCAGGAACGACGCGTCGCCGTCGACATCCTGGATCCGCAGCAACTGAAGGAAGCCGAACCGAATTTGCGCGAGGGCCTGGCCGGCGGCTTGCTCGTTCCTGAAGACGTCGTCCTTTATCCTCCGTGTGCCGCGCGCTTTCTCATCGGCCGCGCTCAACAGCGTGGAGCCACGCTCAGGCTCGGTCATGCGGTCACACAGATCTCAGAGGGGCAGGTTCGGCTCGATGACGGCCAGGAGATTGCCGCTGACGTCGTGGTAAACGCCGTTGGCGCCAGTGCACCTGAGCTCACTGGCGGCATCGAGATCAAGAAGCGCAAAGGCCAGCTCGTGATTACGGATCGCTATCCTGGTTTTCTTCGCCATCAACTTGTCGAGCTTGGATATCTGAAGAGCGCGCACTCGGTGACCAGCGACTCCGTCGCTTTCAATGTGCAGCCGCGCAAGACCGGGCAGATTCTGATTGGATCTTCAAGGCAATACGGTTCCGAACACAAGGAAGTCGATCACGCAATCTTGGCTCGGATGATTCGCCGCGCGGAAGAATACATGCCGGCACTTGCCTCCCTATCTGCCATCCGCGTCTGGACGGGCTTCCGCGCAGCTACTCCCGATAAATTGCCGCTCATTGGCCCGAGTCCCGGATACAAGTCCGTCTACCTGGCGGCGGGGCATGAGGGATTGGGAATCACTACCTCGCTAGGCACCGCAAGAATTCTGGCAGATCAAGTCCAAGGCAACCAGCCGGAGATTCCTATCGAGCCCTATCTCCCCTCTCGCGCCACAAAGGAACCTGCACATGCCTGACGAGTTTCTGGTCAAAGTCAATGGCACGGCGGTTTCCGTAAAGGTCGGCACCTCGGTGGCCGTGGCGGTCGTGCTGGCGGGTCAACCTTGCCGCAGATCTGTCACCGGCGAACCGCGGGGTCCCTTGTGCGGGATGGGCATCTGTTTCGAGTGCCGCGCCATGGTGAACGGAATTGCCCATGCGCGAACTTGTCAGGTTCTATGCGAACCCGGTATGGACGTGAAAACGGATGAATAAGTGTCTCGGGGAGCGATTGGACGTCCTCGTCGTTGGCGGGGGGCCAGCGGGTATAGCGGCCGCCGTGCGCGCGGCCGAGTCCGGCGGGCGAGTTGGGATTGTTGACGAGAATGCCGCTCTGGGCGGTCAGATCTGGCGTGGAGAGTTTTCTGGGCATTCTCCGGACGCATCCGAGTGGCACAACAAGTGGAAGAGGTCCGGTGTTGTTGTGCTTTCAGGGAAAAGAGTCTTCCACCAGCCGAGTCCGGGGCTTCTCCTGGCAGAAGGAACCGCCGACGTTCTGGAACTCCACTACGGCAGTCTGGTCCTCGCGACGGGCGCACGTGAGAGGTTCTTGCCCTTCCCAGGATGGACTCTTCCGAACGTGATGGGTGCCGGTGGATTGCAGGCGCTGGTGAAATCCGGCTTGCCGGTTCAAGGGAAGCGAGTCGTGGTGGCAGGTTCCGGGCCGCTCCTGCTCGCGGTCGCTGCGTATCTGCGTGAGCATGGTGCTGAGATCCCCGTGATTTGTGAGCAGGCGTCGTGGAAAGGGCTGGCGCGGTTTGGCCTCGAATTGATTCGACAGCCGAGCAAGATCGCGCAGGCTCTGCGGTTGAGGAGAGACCTTGCGGGCATTCCGTTCCGCACGAATAGCTGGATTCTCGCAGCTCACGGCGAGAAGACATTGGAAGCCGTGACAGTCTCGCACTCCGGTCAGACGAGTACGGTCAAGTGCGACTATCTGGCGTGTGGTTTTCATTTGGTCCCAAACGTCGAATTGCCCGTCTTGCTGGGATGCCGGACCTCTGGCGGGTACGTCCAGGTTGATGAATTCCAGCAGACGACCGCGGAACGAGTCTTCTGCGCGGGCGAACCGACTGGCATCGGAGGGGTCGAGCTGGCGCTGGTCGAGGGAGAGATTGCGGGACTTGCGGCGACAGGCCGGACCTCCGAGGCTCAGCCTTTATTCAGTCGTCGCGAAAAGTTCCGCCGCTTCGCGCACGTCATGGATGTGGTGTTTTCCTTACGCCCTGAACTGCGCGCCCTGCCATCGGCTGACACGATCGTCTGCCGATGCGAAGACGTGGCCCATTCACGGTTGCAGGAATACACGTCGTGGCGTGCCGCCAAACTCCACACGCGATGCGGGATGGGGCCGTGCCAGGGAAGAGTTTGCGGGCCTGCGACTCAGTTCCTCTTCCAATGGAATCCGGATTCGGTGCGACCACCAGTCTTTCCCGCGCGCGTCGAAAACCTGGCCGTTCTGGGCGAGGAATCGATGCCGTCGGTTTCCGAAGTGCGCAAATAGATTTGCGACTGGAGCACCCACTATTCTGCAGCCCACGCTCCGGCGCCCTGCGCCGCCGAGCATACGTAAATATCGGGCGTAATGCCAGTCTTCTCTTTATAGGTCTGTGCAAGTTTCTTCTGAAATGTTTCCACTGAATCGGAGCGCACCAGAGAAATGGTGCAGCCGCCGAAGCCTCCGCCGGTCATGCGCGATCCATATACGCCATCGCAGGATGACGCGATCTCGACCAGCAGGTCCAGTTCCTGGCAGCTCACCTCATAGTCTTCGCGCAAGCTGCGGTGGGACTCGTACATCAGCTGACCAAAACGACTCAGGTCGCTCGACTGGAGAACACCGACTGCGTCCAGCACGCGCTGATTCTCGCTTAGCACATGCCAGCAGCGACGGTAGACGACTTCGGGGAATTCGGATTTGTGCTTCTCAAGGTCTGCCAGAGTTACATCGCGTAGCGCCAGTACGCGCGGCAAACCGTTGCGCAGGATCTTCACACCAGCTTCGCAGTCGGCTCGGCGGCGGTTGTACTCGCCGCTGGCCAGCTCGTGTTTCACCATGCTGTTGCAGATTACTAACCTGGCAGCGTCAGGGATTGGCACTGCCTGATACTCGAGGGACCGGCAATCGAGCATCAACGCATGCCCGGCGCGGCCAAACACTGCGATGAACTGGTCCATGATGCCGCAACGTGTGCCGACGAATTCGTGCTCCGCGCGCTGGCAGATCTTCACTAAGTCCAAAGGTGGTATCTCAGCGTTCGCTGCTGCGAGCAACGCCAGTCCGGTCGCGACTTCGAGCGATGCGGACGAACTCAAACCAGCGCCGATCGGAACTTGCCCCTGAATAATGAGGTTTGCACCCGACAGGGCTGCTCCATTGCGTTGCAGAATAGCCGCCACGCCGCGGACGAAATCGCTCCAATGCTTCCGCGGGGGTCCGGCCAGGGAGTCAAGAGATAAGTCAATCGTTTCGCGAAACTCTTCGGAGCGCACGTGCAGCGTGCGATCCGCGCGACCACCGGCCGCAATCCAGGTATAAAAGCCGATCGCAGCCGGCATCACGAATCCGTCGTTGTAGTCGGTGTGCTCGCCGATGAGATTGACGCGACCCGGGGCGCGGAAGATCGCCGGCTGAGTATTGAAGGATCGTTGGAAGGCTTCGCTAAGGGACCGGGCAGTGGACTCGGTGTTCAGAGAGGGAGCTTGCATTCGTGTTATTCCCGCGGCTCGCAACACGGTAACTGTCGGATGACTTCAGCGTCCGAGCGCCGCCGTTGCGCCGTAAGGCAACTCCGAATCTTAACAAGATTCGCTGATGTTTTGCTTAACCCAGCTTCGCGAAAGTTAGATGGGAGGTAGTGCCGATCGGTCAGACTGTCGCGGACGCACAAGTCGGAGGATCGCCGGCTGCGGCATCTCTTCCGGAAGGTTCCTCAGGACGCGCGTTCTCACGGGGAATCTTGCCCTCGAGCGGCAGATTTTTCCTGGCAGCCCGCTTCGACCAGAATCGAAAGGTGTCCGCCGCCAAGTTGGCCACGCCCCGCGTCAGAGCTGCCTCGAGTCCCTTTGCCTGCGTCGAGTAGAAAACTGGAGTCTGTGCGGTGTTGTTAGGAGAGCCCTGTCGGTAAAGTTCGTCGTAGAGTTCCAGGAACGAATCCGCGACTCGATCCCATTGATACCTCTGGGCGGTCTGGATGGCTCGCTCGCGCTTTTGGGCCACCAACGTCGGACCGCTGGCTTCCCGGATGGCAGCCACGAAAGCCTCTACACTGGCGTCGACTGTCCAGGCGTTCTCGTTATTGGCATACGTCGTGACGCCGCCGTCGTTCGGCGCCACCAGCGGTAATCCTGAAGCCATGGCTTCAAGTGGCGCTATCCCGAAAGGTTCGCGAGGATTCGGGTGCACAAAGACGTCGGCGTTTGCGTAGAGGTCAGCGAGCACATTGCGATCGCCGATGTGGCCGAAGAAGAAAGCGCTGCCCGGCGTCTCCTGCTGGCATTTTCGTTCCCAGGCGTCGCGCTCAATGCCATCTCCAACGACCAGCAGGCGATACTCGCGCTCTGTATCGCGGGCGAGCCGCGCCAGAACATCGAACAGCAGCCGGAGATTTTTCTCCGGCACGAGGCGGCCAGCATACAAAAGTAGAATCCCATCCTCGCCGCTGCCAAAGTTCTGCAGAAGCCGTCGCCGGAGTTCAGGCTTGCGCCGCAGGGGAGAGAGATGCTCCAGATCGACACCCATGGGGCGAATCCAAGTTCCTCTCGGGACCAGGTGTCCGTCTGCAACCGAGCGCAACTCCGCAGCGGTGTATTCCGAGTTCGCAATGTGATGATCGAAGAAAGGAAAATACAACCACTTCATGTAAATCGAACAGAAGATACGCGCGAAAGGAGCCGATCCCAGGTAGGCGCGAACATTGTCATCCATGCGCTCCTGGCTGAATCCCACCACTACAGGACGATAATCCAGCGCCGGCACGAGACGCATGCGGATCAAGGCGCCGAGGTAGTTGAAAGTATATTTGTCGCAGATCTCAATCAGATCCGGACGCTCACTAGCCAGAATGCTCTGCAGTCTGCTGCCCACGACCAGATATTGAGAGGGATAGATCGTGCGATAAGCGGAGTTGAACGGCGCCTTCGGAGCCCGGATATGGTAGATCTTTCCGCACTCGCCGACCTGCTCGACCCGATCCTCCGCCGCAGGGACAACCAGTCTGATTGCGCGATTTCTGCGATTCGCCCCCGCCATTAAGGCCTTGTAGAAGGTCGCAATGCCGCCGGACGTTTCAGCCCAGGCGTTGGTCAGGTGCAGCGTTTTCAAAGCAGGTCATCTCCCGGGAAAGAGAACGCTCCACAACCCTGCCATCAGTTCGACGGAACGGCGTTTCGTACACGCGAGCACCTTGCGCGGAAGCAGCGCCAGAAATCCGAATATGAGGCGGGGCAAGCGTCCGAGATCCCTGCCCAACGTCGCGCCTTCTCCGCCGACCAGCAGCGTCCCGCGGCGCATGGCGTACCAATTAAAGAGTGCCGAAAGCCCGCTCACTATCACAGAGACAATTTCTGCGATCCGCAAATGCGGTGTACCCCGGAACCAGTGCAGTACATATTCGATGCCCTGAAAGAACACCGGAAGCACCACGGCCAGCAACATGCCGGTGAGCCATTGTGGCTCGGCGTCCTTGAGGCTTTGAACCATGGCACCATAAAATCCCGCGCTGATCGCACAGAACACCGACTCGGTCGCGAGTGCCCCCAAGACCCCGACCCATCCCTGACGGATCGCCGCCACCAGGAAAATCGGGCCGCGCAGAATAATACTCAACGACGCTGATTTCCAGTTCCACAGGCGCAGAAGACTCTGCGGATTGCGTCCGATCTCACGCAGGACGTCAGAAAGAGGCCGGGATGTAGGCTCCATGTCTTCCCAAACCGCAGTGCTGGAATCGTTGTCCAATGCTCGCAAGTATGGCGCAGTTCAATGAATGCCAGATGAATGAACCATGAAAATAAAACAAATTCACGAAAAAATGTTTTAAACGTAATTTCGCATTAATGTCTCTATGACAGATTTTCCACATAAGCCAACTTCATCCGGGCTTTCGACAAGGAGGCGATTTGCAACGCAAAGTAACCTGCCTTTGGAAAGAACCCCGAGCGGCCAAGACCTACCGCACCGGTGTGTCGCTGCACAGCCACACCAGCCGTTCCAAAGAGGGACTTTACTTCATCGCGGAATACGCGGCTCGGTACTGGCCCTTGCGCAAGGCGCTCGCTGCACAAGAGAAGAAGGCCCGGGACATGTGTTCCGTTACCGTGGATTTTTGGAAAGGCTATTGGACCCCGCCGCTGCCTCCTCTTGCCGCGTTCGAACTCGAGAAGAACCAAATTGAGCAAGGATTGGAACTCGAGAGCATGGTTTCGATCTCGGATCACGACAACATCGAGGCGCCGATGTTGTTGCGCGTGGTTCCGGAAGCTCGCCGCGTTCCGGTTTCCGTCGAGTGGACCGCTCCGTTTGACTACGCCACCTTCCATATTGGCGTCCACAACCTGCCGAGCAGCCGGGCGGAATCCATCATGGCCGAACTGTCGGCCTACACTCGCAATCCGGAGGCAGGTCGGTTTGCCGAGCTCCTGTCAGGCCTGCACGAGATTCCGGAAGTGCTCGTCATCGTGAACCATCCGATGTGGAATCTTGGGGGAGTTACCCGTGAAAGACATGAAGCCGCTCTGCGTACGCTCCTCTGCAAATACGGGCAGTTCGTACACGCACTTGAGCTGAACGGCATGCGCAGCTGGCAGGAAAATCAGTTTGTGCTGCAGCTTTCCGAAGCATGCAACCAGTTGGTGATTTCCGGCGGGGACCGCCACGGCTGCGAGCCCAACGCCACGCTGAATCTTACCAACGCCGAGAGCTTTACCGAGTTTGTTCACCAGGTGCGGCGCGAGCGATTCAGCCACGTTCTCTTTATGCCCCAGTACACAGAGCCTTTCCCGCTCCGCGTGCTGCAGACTCTGCTCGACACGATTCGTGAATATCCGGACTACTCGATCGGTTCACGCCACTGGGATGAGCGTGTCTTCCATCCCGACCACGCCGGTACGGTGCGTCCTCTTGCGGAGCTTTGGGAGAGGCCGCCGTACTATATCCGCCATTTCTTCTCAGCCGTGCGCTTGCTCGAAACGGCGCCGGTTCGAAAGGCTGTGCTCGCGCTTGCCAAGCCGCAACAAGACATCGGTTTCGTGCTTGGTGAGCGACAAGAGGTTACTTTGTGATGAATTCCGAGCTCCGCGTCGCCTTCTTCCCGGATTGCTACCACGAAATTGACGGAGTCGCCAACACCGCCCGCCAATTCGAAGCATTTGCCATACGCCACGGGTTGCCTTTTCTGACAGTGCACGGCGGAGCGGAGGACGAGACGCAAAAAGTCGGCACCGTCGCGCGGATTACACATCGGCGCGGACGCCTCGGATTCGCTCTCGACAAGAAACACGATTTTGACCTCGCATTCTGGCGCTACCTGACTCCTGTCGAGAACGCCGTCCGCGAATTCGATCCCGACATCATTCACATCACCGGTCCCAGCGACGTCGGCCAGTTGGGCGTTGCTATCGCCCACCGGTTGCGGATTCCCCTGGCTGCGTCCTGGCATACCAATGTCCACGAGTACGCCGAGCAGCGGACGAACTCCTTGTTGTCGTTTGCGCCGAAGGGCTTGAGAACGAAGCTTGGGAGAGCGATCTGCCAGGGTAGCTTGAAAGCAACTCTTCGCTTTTACCGCATCGCCCAGGTCCTGTTTGCCCCGAACCGCGAGCTGATCGAACTGATGGAGGGGGGCACTGGCAAGCCTTGCTATCCCATGCATCGCGGAGTCGACACCGCGCTCTTCGATCCCGCGCGGCGTGTCCGCAACGACGATGGCTTTGTGATCGGATACGTGGGACGTCTGACGGTGGAGAAGAACATCCATTTCCTGGCCGAACTGGAAAAGGCCTTGATAGAGGCTGGCCTCGTGAACTTTCGCTTCCTTGTAGTCGGTCAAGGGGCCGAAGAGGCGTGGCTCAAGGCGAACATGCGCAATGCAACGTTTACAGGAGTATTGCGCGGAGAGGCTCTGGCCACTGCCTACGCCAACATGGATGTGTTTGCTTTCCCTTCGCGCACCGATACCTACGGCAACGTGGTCCTGGAAGCTTTGGCATCGGGCGTTCCCGCCGTGGTGACGGACGGCGGCGGACCGAGATTCATCGTTCGTCAGGGAGAGACCGGCTTTGTTACCCGCGACTCTGAAGAGTTCGTCTCTGGCGTCCGGAGTCTGGCGTCACAACCCGGCCAACTGCAGATGATGCGCGCGGCGGCCAGGGCCCAAGCCATGACCGCGTCGTGGGACGCAGTGTTCGAATCTGTTTATTCTGCCTATCAAAGGACACTGAAGAATTGCGCAGAATCGGGGAAGAAGGTCAGAATGCGCGCGCCTACGGTTTTGCCGTCAGCATAATCTTGGCAGCATCCGGCGCGCCACTCGCATCAAAGACAGCACAATGCACAGCCCGAGGCGACAACCCAATGAATTCTGTCAGGACTCGAGTCTTACTGCTGGCCCTAGTTACAGCGCCGTATGTGGCAACCGCGCAACAACCGGTTTCTTCCGGGAGGCCGCAGAGCGCGCCTTTGACCGTGGATCAAGTGGTCACCAACCTGGAGCAGAAGAACGCGGAGCGGGCTGCAGCACTCGAGCAATTTGAGGGAAAACGCGTCTATCGGATGGAATATCGTGGCTTCCCCGGCGACAAAGATGCCGAGATGGTGGTGACGATCAATTATCGCGCGCCAAACTCAAAGGAATTTACGGTCGTGTCTCAAACGGGCTCGAAGTTCGTCATTGACCACGTCTTCAAGAAGTTGCTGGAGGGCGAGCAGGAAGCCGCCAAAGGCGACAATCGCCGCGAAACTGCGCTTACCCGGCAGAACTACGAATTCGAATTTGCGGGTTATGACACCACTGCCGCCGCTCCCCAATACGTTTTGAAGCTTATCCCCAGGACGAAGAACAAATTCCTCTATCGCGGAACCATCTGGGTGGATGCCAAGGATTTTGCGGTCGTGCGGATTGAAGGCGAACCCGGCAAGAATCCTTCCTTTTGGATCAAGAAGACCGACATTGCTCACCGCTATGTAAAGGTTAATGATTTTTGGCTGCCGGCCGAAAACCACACGGAGAGCCTGATTCGCCTTGGTGGTAAGGCTACCCTTTCGATCGAATATCAGGACTACAAGATCCTCAAGGCCGCTCCTGTGGATGCCGAAAAGGTCGCTCGTCGGAATCGCGCCACTCCACTGGAGGGAACTACGGCTGACAGCGCCGGAATTCTCGCCAGCCGGGCGCTCGGCGGCGGAACCCTGTGAAGCTCCAGCTGTCTGCCTGCACGAGTTTCCCCTCAACTACTCCTCTGACACCTCGCACCTGTGAACAAACAGCCTGCGTCTTGCGTACCTATAAGTGAACAGGGCGGCGAATGTTAACAGAATGTTACAAAGCCGCTGATGGGTCTCAGGTTTCGTATTACTGATCCAACTTCTCCCATATTCCGAAAGGGCAGCAGGCACTACAATATTGCGTTGTGCAGTGAGGCTCTGATGAATTCAAACCGGATGCGGTCCGGCTCCTCTCTCCTACACTGCCGTTCTGGAATCTGTTCGGCAATCATCGCTCTTTCCCTTATTACCTTCCTTCCTGGCTGTAAGTCAAAGAACTCCTCGCAGGCCGAATTCGGTTCGTACTCGGGTGAAAAACTCGAACTCGTTTTCACTTATGGCTCCGAAAAGGAAAAGTGGATCAACGATGTTACCGCCGACTTCAACCGCAGTGAACACAAGACCGCCAGCGGAAAACGCATCTTCGTCAAGGCGATCCCCATGGGATCGGGCGAGGCAATCGATGAGGTGATGGAAGGGCGTCGCCAGCCAGACTTAATTAGTCCGGCCTCGGCCGCATTCATCAAACTCGGCAACGCGCAATCGCAGAGCAAGTATGGCAAGGACCTGATCGGGTCGACCGACAACCTGCTGCTTTCTCCAGTTGTGATTGCCATGTGGAAGCCCATGGCGGAAGCGCTGGGATGGGGCAAAAAACCAATCGGTTGGTCTGACATTCTGGCGCTGGCACGCAGCCAGAAAGGCTGGGCGGAGCACGGCTACGCGCAGTGGGGAAGTTTCAAGTTCGGACACACGCATCCACAATTCAGCAACAGCGGCCTCATTTCGCTATTCGCCGAGGTCTACGCGGCATCCGGGAAGGCTGCCGGCTTGACGCAGGCCGACGTACAAAAGCCGCACATCGCCGACTTCCTTTCAGGGATTGAGAAATCGGTGGTTCACTACGGAAGTTCCACCGGATTTTTCGGCCGCCAGATGTTCTCGTCCGGACCGCAATATCTCTCCGCGGCGGTGCTCTACGAGAACATGGTGATCGAGTCGTACTCGCAGAACAACCTCCCTTTTCCCGTCGTTGCCATCTATCCCAAGGAAGGAACGTTCTGGAGTGACCATCCGGTAGGCATCGTGGAGCGCGACTGGGTGACTCCCGAGCGCCGCGAGGCGGCGAAGGCCTACATACAATACCTGCTCCAGAAGCCGCAACAGGAGCGGGCGATCACCTACGGATTCCGTCCGGGTGCCGTCGACGTGCCGCTAGCCGCGCCGATCGACGAGCAGCATGGTGTTGATCCGAAAGAACCCAAGACCACGCTGGAAGTCCCGTCTGTGCCGGTGATGGACGCGATCCTGAACCTATGGCAACAGAAGAAGAAAGCCGCCAACGTCGTGCTCGTCATGGATACTTCCGGCAGCATGAATGACGACAGCAAAATTCAGAACGCGCGGGAGGGCGCCAAGCAACTCGTGACGCTGCTCTCGGACAACGACCGCCTGTCCCTGCTTCCGTTCAACAGCCACTACGCGTGGGCAAACCAGAATCTTCCCATCAAGTCAGGGCGTGACGAACTGTCGCGGACGATCGACTCGCTCTTCGCTCAAGGCGGCACCGCCCTTTATGATTCCATCGACGCCGCGTATCAGTATCTACTCAGTCAGACCCACGAGGATGAATCCGACAGCATTCTGTCCGTGGTCGTGCTGACCGACGGCGAAGATACCGAAAGCAAGATGCACCTGAATGATCTGATGGACCGCATCCGCTTTGACGGCGAAACGCACAAGATCCATGTCTTCACCATCGCTTACGGGAAAGACGCCAGAAAAGAAATTCTGGGCAACATCGCCGAAGCGACGCAGGCGAAGACTTACGCGGGGACTCCTGAGAATATTGTCGGAGTCTTCAAAGATATCTCCACGTTCTTCTAGACCGACAACCGAATGGCCAACATGAACTCCACGACCGATGGTCCTAAACTCACTCCCCTGGGTAGAGTCTTCATCCTCCTTTTCATCATCGCTTGCATCGCCGGCGCATATTACATCTTTGTAGGGAAGAAGTCGTTTCAGGCCACCAAGGACGCTGCTTCATCTTTGATCAGTGGCGGGCCTCCGGTTGAAATCGGCATCGCCTATGGAACCGAGAAGCAGCGCTGGATGGAGTGGGCGGTCTCGGAGTTTGCCAAGACTTCCGACGGCAAGCGTGTCAAGATCAACCTGATTCCCATGGGATCGCTCGAGGGAGCCCACGCCATCCTCGCAGGAGACCAGCGCATCAATGTCTGGTCCCCCGCCAGCGCCGCCTATAGAGATATCTTTGTGCAGGAATGGCAGGTGAAGTACAACGACAACCCCATCGTTCGCGAAGAACCGATTGCACTGACGCCGATGGTCTTCGTGGTCTGGGATGAGCGCTACCAGGCTTTCATCCAGAAGTACAAGAGCATGTCACTCGACACGATCAACCAGGGGTTACAGGCCAAAGGGGGATGGGATGAAATTGCGCATCATCCAGAATGGGGCTTGTTCAAGTTCGGCCACACCCATCCGAATCAATCGAATTCTGGATTGATGACCATCGTCCTGGCTGCGTATTCCTACCACCACAAGACAAAAGATCTGACCCTCAAAGACGTCCTCGATGTGGGCTTCCAGAAATGGTTGGAGGAGTTGGAGCGGGGCGCCAGCGGCATGTCGAACAGTACCGGCAACATGATGCGGGAGATGGTTCTGAAAGGTCCTTCTTCCTACGACGCGCTGCTGGTCTATGAGAACGTCGCCATCGACTATCTGAAAAATGCCGAAGGACGCTGGGGACAACTTCGTGTCGCGTATCCCGAATACAACGCCTGGAACGAGAATCCTTACTACATTATTAATGCGACTTGGAGCACTCAGGACCAGCGCAAGGCAGCAGATGCATTCTTGAATTTCCTGCTGACCGAGCCCATCCAGAAGGAATCACTCAAGCACGGATTTCGGCCGGCGAATCCGAATGTGCCGGTGAAGTTCGCCGACAGCCCGTTCGTTCTGTACGCGAACAACGGCGTGCAGGTGGACTTGCAGAAGATCTGCGAGCCTCCGAAGGCGGAGGTTGTGAACAACCTCTTAGCAAGCTGGCAACGTACCCAGGGCAACCGATAAGGAGTAATCTGTAGGTCGTTATTCTGACTGGCAATAGGGGGCACTCACCCAATGTTTCGACGGCTCTCAAATCTGATTCGCGGATTTTTCAGCTTATTCATTTCGGGTCTGGAACGCCAGAATCCCGAGGCCCTGCTCGAGGTGGAGCAGGAAAACCTGCGCAAGCAGATCGGGCAGTACAACCAGGGCCTGGCCTCGCATGCGGGACTGTGCGAGCGCCTGATTGCTCAGGTGCGCCAACTCGAAACCGAGCAGCGGGATTTGCGCGCCAAGGCCACCGCCAATCTCCGCGCCGGCAATCGCGACGCCGCTGCGCAATACGCGTTGCGTCTGCAAACTATCGAACGTGAGTTGGAGGAAAACCGCAATCAGCTGGAACAGGCCGAAAAGACCTACAAAGACCTGGTCCGCGCCAGAGATGTGGCCATCACCGCCGCGCGCACAAAGATCGAATCGCTTAAGTCCGGCATTACCGATCTGAAGATGAAGCGTGCCATGGCCGAGTTGACCGAAATGGCATCCGGCATGATCACCAACATCGGTAGCTCCGGCGAGACGCTTGACCGCCTGCATAACATCGTCGAAGAAGAGCGCTCCAAGGCCGCGGGCCGTGTGCGCGTTGCCCGCGACACCATGGACACCTCCGGCTTGGTGGTGAAGGAAGCCGAGCAGAAGGCTCTTGCCGATCAGGCGCTGGCCGATTTCGCCGCGAAAGAAGGCATCCCGCTCGAGGTTCCTGCGGGTGTGGAATCAGCGAAGCCCGCCGAGAGCACGACCAAGACCATGGGACCCGCCGGCATGGAGAAAGCCTAGCCTGCTGTCAGGGCTAACTTAGCGTGTGGCGCTATCTCAAGTCCGCCTTTCTGGTTAGCGTGAACGTGCCGGGGCTCGGCCGGATTCCGGTGAACGCCCTCGGCGCCGCCGCTTTCGCCATTCTGGGGTTTGCCCAGCCAGCTTTCTGGCTGCTGGGCCTTGCCGTGGAAGCTACGATTGTTCCTGCTCTCGCCTTCAATCCGCGTTTCCAAAAAGTCGTGGAGGCACAATCGCTGGAGGTTTCTCAGGGAGACGTCGAAAAACAGCGGCTCGGCCTGGTTCGTATCCTCGAATCCGGGGCACAGCAACGGCTTTGGGCGATGGCGACCAAGTGCAATCAGGTCCTCGATGTGTTCCGCAGCCAGCAGGCCGAGGACTACATCGTCGAGAGCAATGAACACGCGCTGAAGAATCTCGAATGGGTCTATCTCAAGCTGTTGGTTGCCCGTCACCATCTGCTCAATCCCTCGAGTGAAACCGAGCAGAGCCTGGAGAAGAAGATTCACGATCTCGAGAAGGATCTTCAAGACGGCGAAGAAACCGAATCCCTGCGCCAGTCTAAGGTTGCGACCCTGAATATCCTCAAGAAACGCATCGCTACTTTGCGGGTGAAGCAGCAAACCCTGGAAGAGATCGAGAGCGACCTCACCCGTATCGACAACCAGGTCGACCTGATCCTGGAGAACGCCAGCGTCCAAGGCAAGCCGCAGACGATTTCCGCCGACATCGAACTCGCCAGCGATCTCCTGGGAGGCTCGATCTTTGGAGAAGATGAATCGAAGGTCTCCGCCATTGAGCAGACCTATGGGCAACACAAGGCGCCGGCCCAGAAAGAGACAGCCTGATGGCAGCTCCGGAAAGCCCCGCTACGGACCAAGTCGCCAAACCAAAGTTGCCGCAATGGGCGCTTGACGCCATCCAGCTCTACGAAAGCAACGCCGCCAATCAGTTCATCGTCTACGGCAACGTCAACGACCAGATGGTCGTGCCTACGCCAACTGTCCACTTGGGCGGTCTCACCGACTTCTTGCTGCAGGTCCTGCTGCCGCGCTTCGACGTTATCTTGAGCTATGACATCGGCAACGGCATTCGCGTGGAAAAGGGCGGAGAAATTTTCTCCAAGTGGCCTGCGCTGAAGGAAGAGCCGAATTTGCCCAAGGCTCCCCGGCTTGCGATAGAGACTCTTACGCACTATTTCCGGTTCACCGCCAACCTGGCGCGTCTGAATCGCGACCGAGCCGTCCAGGTTGGCTGTGTCATCAAGAGCGCCGATCTCCTGGCCCCAACTTTACAGGGAGGATTTGATTACGACTTGAGCGCGCTTGCCAGCCTGATCCGCGACTGGTCCAGCGAGAGCCTGCTGGCTGGTCACTCTCTGGCGACGTTCCTGGTGGCAGAGAACCTGAACGATCTGAATCCGCTGATCGTGAACAACCCGCGGGCAGCGCGGATCAAGATTGCACTGCCTGCGCCAGACGAGCTTGCGCAGGCTTTTGAAGTACTCAACTCTGCCTATCCGAATGCGTTGAAGGAATTCTCGGGAAATCTCGAGAATGTGGCGCAACAGCTTGCGGGATCTACGCTCGGTGCCGTCGAAACACTGCTCAAAACTCGAGAGCACAGCAAGCGCTGTCTGGAACCCAGCGATCTGGTGAAGCTGAAGAAACAACTCGTCGAGAACGACTGCAACGGACTGATCGAGTTTGTTGAATCGGCTCGCACGCTCGACGACATCCACGGACAGGAAAAGGTCAAGATCTGGCTGCGGCAGGACATCGCGCTCTGGCAGCAGAGCGACCTCGCCGCCATGCCGAAAGGCTATTTGCTCTGCGGCCCGGTCGGCACGGGCAAGACTTTCATGGTCGAGTGCCTTGCCGGAGAGGCGCGAGTTCCGGTCGTCAAGCTGAAGAATTTCCGCGACAAGTGGGTTGGCAGTACCGAAGGCAACCTCGAACGAATTTTCCGCCTGCTGCAGGCGCTCGGACGCTGTTACGTTTTCGTCGACGAGGCCGATCAGGCCATTGGACGCCGTGATTCTGCCAGCGGCGACTCCGGCGTCTCCGGCCGCATCTACTCGATGCTGGCTGAGGAGATGGGAAGCAGCACCAGCCGCGGGAAGGTCATCTGGATTCTCGCATCGAGCCGCCCGGATCTCATCGAAGTTGACCTCAAGCGTCCCGGTCGAATCGACGTGAAGATCCCGTTGTTCCCCACGACGACCGCGGAAGAGAGTTTCAGCCTGATCCGCATGCTGTGCCAGCGGCGCGGCATCAATCTCCAGGACTCTGACTTCGGCGGCCTTCAGCCCATCACTCCGCTTCTACTCACGCCCGGGGCGGCGGAAGCGCTCGCGGTCAAGATCTATCGCTTGGTCCGCACTTCTGCATGCACACCGCTCGATGCGATACGCACCTGCCTGACCGACTATCAGAATCCGGTTCCTCTCGACACGATGGAGTTCCAGATTCGCCTGGCAGTGAATGAAACCACTGACCTGGAGTTTGTGCCTCCCGGCCTCCGTGGTCCGCGGCCATCGCAGAAGGTCGGCACGTCCTGAGTCGCCTTGACCGCCACTGGCATGAATGTTAGGTTCGCCTTACTTGTGATCTTGCGGGAGACAATCCTCTGAGCCGCGACAAACGGCCTCCTTCCGTCGATTTACGTCGGCGGGAATTTCTTCTCCGCTTTTGCCAGGGTGCCGGAGCGACCCTCATCCCGACGAGTCTGTGGGGCTGGACATTTCCCGACGGCCCGGCGTCCCATCCCCGCGACAAGCAGCCGGACGGACCGCGGTATTACCTGCGCCCTCGATACCGCACCGAACGGCCCCTCGACGCGCGGCTGCTAAAAGCACAAGCGGGATCGGACGCCTTTCTCCTTGAGAAGTACGCGGATCAATTGGCGGAGATTCTCGCACGGTGGAGTAAGAGTCTGACTCGCTCGCCGCGCGAAATGGACGCCTTTTCGAATAGCCTCGCGCCTGATTTCTCAGGATCATCGCTGCAGCCGGTTGACTCGCGCGTCGTGCGAGCGTCGCCTCCGATAGAGGTGCGGCGGAATCAGTTCAACAGCAGAGTTGCACTCGATCGAGAGGCTTACCTTCGCGATTGGCAGGAGTCGATGAAGGCCTTGTCGATGATTGACCTCGCAGAATTCCAGATCACGCGAATGGATGCCTCGGTCGATAGTGGACCGACCGACCCGCCATCGCGCCTCGAAACCAGCGTCCGCTACGAGATCGCCGGGACTGGCGACGGTTTTCATCGAGAGCAGCGTGTCGGAAACTGGCAGCTGACTTGGGCCAGGAACGGTGCCGAGTATCAGGTTACCCGCTGGCAGGCTCTCGACGAGGCTCAAGCACGTTCAGCTGCGCCCATCTTTGTGGATGTCACTACTGCTGCGCTTGGCAGCAACACGTCGTTCTCGACCCAGTTGCGACACGGCGCCGATTATTGGCGCACCGTGCTCGACGGCGCGACCGGCATCGATATCTACGGCCACAACGGCGTCTCCGTCGCCGACGTTGACAACGACGGACTCGACGATCTCTACGTCTGCCAAACCTCAGGCCTGCCGAACCGCCTTTACCGCAACCGTGGTGATGGCACATTCGAAGACATCACAGAATCGTCCGGCCTCGGCATCCTGGAAAATACGGTATGCGCACTCTTTGCGGATTTCAATAACGACGGCTGGCAGGATGTCATCCTCGTCCGCTCCAACGGGCCGCTACTGTTCATCAACGAAGGCGAAGGCAAGTTCCGCGAACGGCCAGACGCATTCAAGTTCGCCGAGCTGCCGCAAGGCACGTTCACGGGCGCTGCCGTTGCTGACTATGACCGCGACGGTTGGCTCGATATCTATTTCTCGCTCTACTCGTACTACCAAGGCACCGGCCAATACAAATATCCATCGCCATACCACGATGCTGAGAATGGTCCTCCGAATTTTCTAATGCGCAACAACCGCGACGGTACCTTCCGAGATGTCACCGCCGAGTCCGGTCTCAACGTCAACAATACCCGATACAGCTTTTGCTGCGGATGGGGTGACTACAACCGCGACGGGTGGCCCGACCTATACGTCGTCAACGATTTCGGCCGCAAGAATCTGTATCGCAACAACGGCAACGGAACGTTCACCGACGTTGCCCCTGAGATGGGCGTGGAGGACGTCGGGGCTGGCATGAGTGTCTGCTGGTTCGATCACAACAATGACGGCGCCGAGGATCTTTACGTTGCGAATATGTGGACGTCCGCAGGCGTCCGCGTTTCCATGCAGGATATCTTCAAGAAAGATTCCACTCCCTCGGTACGTTCCTTGTATCAAAAACACGCCATGGGCAACTCGCTGCTCACGAATCACGGCGCAAGATTCGAAGATGTGACGAACTCATCAGGCACTGGCATCGCCCGCTGGGCATGGTCAAGCGACGCGTTTGACTTTGATCACGATGGTTTCGCCGACCTCTATGTCACAAACGGATTTGTGTCCGGCGAGTCGCGTTACGACCTGAACAGTTTCTTCTGGCGCCAGGTCGTGGCGAATTCGCCTGACGAGTCCGCTGCGAATAAAGACTACGAACAGGGTTGGAACGCGATCAACGAACTCATTCGCTCCGACAGCGCCTGGAGCGGTTATGAGCGCAACGTCTTCTACGCCAACAATCGCGACGGCACTTTCTCCGACATATCCTCGGTCGCGGGCCTGGATTTCCTCGAGGACGGCCGCTCCTTCGCCTTGTCCGATATCGACGGTGACGGACGGCTGGAGATTATCCTCAAAAGCCGCAGTTCGCCACAGCTGAGGGTGCTCAAGAATGTCATTGAAGGCCTTCCGCCCTCGGTCTCCTTCAGGCTGCGGGGCAAAAAGAGCAACCGCGACGCAATCGGCGCAGCTATTACCGTTGAAGCAGGCGGATTGAAGCAGACGCGGATGCTGCAAGCCGGGTCGGCATTTCTGTCGCAGCACAGCAAGGGCGTGTTCTTTGGCCTTGGTGGAACGCAGGGCCCCGTGCGCGCCTCCATTCGTTGGCCGAGTGGACTGATGCAGCAGCTTCATGACCTGCCAGCGAACCATCGAATCTGGGTGGAAGAAGGCGCAGACGCGTACCGTGCTGAGCCGTTCAAACAGGTCGAGCCGCGCAAGTCGGATCCTCTGCCATCTGGCGAAGACTTGCCCACCAGAGTCGAAACATGGCTCTTGGCGCCGGTTCCAGCGCCGGACTTTTCACTGGCCGATATGTCAGGCAAAGTGCAATCGCTCTCCGCACTTCGAGGCAAGCCGGTTCTGCTGAACATCTGGACGACGCGATCCACGGATTGCATAACGAACTTGGCAGTCTTTGAAACAAACTACTCTCGCTGGTCGACTCAGGGCTTGCACGTGCTGACCATCAACGCAGACAGCTTTACCGCAGAAGGCCGGGCTCCAGACATTTCGCAACCCGACAGTCTGCTAACCTTCCTGCGTGACCGCCGTCTTTCCTTCCCCATCATTCCCGGAACAGAAGATGTGGCGGCTATCTACAACATCCTCTATCGTCAGATGTTCGATCGCCATCGCGACATGGGACTGCCCACCACCTTCCTGATTAGCGGCGACGGATATATCGTCAAGGTGTATCAAGGTCCGATTGATCCGGCGCACGTACAACAAGACTTCAAGCGGATTCCCGAAACAGATGTAGACCGGCTCGCTCGAGCCCTGCCGTTCCCTACTGCGAAATATGCGCTAGCATTCGGCCGCAATCATCTTTCTTCCGGGGCGCTGTTCTTCCAGCGCGGATATCTGGAGCAAGCGGAAGTGGCCTTCCGCCAGGCTCTCGACGATGATCCTCAGAGCGCAGAGGCGCTGTACGGAATCGGCAGCGTCTACCTCAATCAAAACAAGAATGCCGCCGCGCGCGAGATGTTTGAGCGTTGCGTGAAACTCCAGGCCACCTATCCCGACACGCTGCCGGATGCCTGGAACAACCTGGGGGTCCTGGCAACGCGCGAAGGACGAATTGCCGAGTCGGTAGAGAGCTTTCAACAGGCTTTGAAGCTGAATCCGCGGCACCTGCTATCTCTCGACAATCTGGGCAATGCCTATCGTCTTCAGAAGCGCTGGGACGATGCGCGACACGTGCTCCAACGTGCACTTGATGTCGCCCCCGATGACCCGGAAGCCAACTACAGCCTCGGAATGGTCTTTGCGCAGACCAACGAGAATTCAAATGCTTACGAACACCTGCAGCGAGCGCTGAAAGCACGCCCCGTCTATCCCGAGGCCTTGAATAATCTAGGCGTGCTCTACCTCGTCATGAGACGGCGAGACGACGCGGTCGGCAGCTTTGAGAAGTGTATTCGTGTGGCGCCAACATTCGATCAGGCGTATCTGAATTTGGCGCGGGTCTATGCCCTGGAAGGATCACGCGATAAGGCACGCACAACCCTGCTTGATCTGCTCCGGCAGCATCCCGACCATCCGCAGGCGAAGCAGATGCTCGACCAGTTGCAGCCGTAGACGCTAGGGCTTGGGTGTGGGCGCTGCCAGTAGATCGACGAATTCCTTATAGAACCTCTGCACATCCAGGTCGATCTGAACCTCAACCGGCGGCCCGACCATCTTGGGCGTGTCCTGTTCGGACCAACTCAGCGTGTTCCCGTACCCGGCACCCCGATTGAGATCGACATCGAGGTACCGCGCGTCCTTCATTGTGATGATGGATGGATCCAACCACGCCACGGCCGCAAGCTCATCCCACAGATAGTTGTACTTGCCGTGCAACTGGCTGTAGGTCCCGACATATCGCGAGGCCGCCGAATCGTGCGACTTCACCTGATCGATCAGGTCCTGCGTTAGTCGCGTCTTCACTGAGATGTCCACGGTTGTGCACACGATTCTCTTCCACCGCGCCGTCAGCACGATATGCGCTGCCTCGGGATCAAACCACAAATTGAACTCATGCCGCGGCGTATTAACAAACTCCGGATCGTCGGTCGTCGGGTTCAGACTCCCGCCCATCAGCACCAACTCCTTCGCCAGCGAAGGAAACCCAGGATCGATGGAAATTGCGAGCGCGATATTCGTCATCGGACCGCCGGCATAAATTGTGATTTCATTCGGATACTTGTGCACCATGCGGACGAGGAAATGCGCAGCATCCTCGTCGAGCGGCTTGGTCGTCGGCCTGCCCTCGGGCATCTCACCTAACTGGTCTGGCGGATGATAAAGTCGGGGCGTCCATGCCCCCAGCCATGGAACGTTGCCGAATTGCTGCTCCCAAAGCTCAATTTCTTCTTTGCGGCGCACCAGGGGATACTCCGCTCCGGCAACCACGGGGATATCGGCGCGCCCAACTAACTCGAGCATCCGCAACGTGTGGGCGACCTCGTCCTTGAGCCATGCGTCTCCAGTCACCACGGTCACCCCCACGACGTCGGTCTGCGGAGACTGGATCAAGAGAAGGATCGACTGCTGGTCTGTTCCTGCCGGCCCGGCTGCGTCCTGATCAATGATGACTTTTCGTTTCGACACACTTTGCTGCGCCCAAAGCGGCGTGAACACGAGAACGCAGAGTGTGATTGAGAATCTCAGTTTAGCTTTGAGCATAGAGGGCTTCGCGAGAGAGGACTGCATTGTATTGGTTCCCAGCCCACCGCCGTCAACCCGGATGCCGCGGTTGCCCCGACTCGTGCCAGCCTCTAGAATTTTGAGCGGAAACGCTGCCCGCCGACTGAGGTTCCCTGGGTAAGCCGCCATATGACCCGGTTCTCGATCCAAACGCGCATGCGGTTTTCGATCCGTACGATTCCCGTCTGGCTCATTCTTTTCTCTCAGATGCTCGCCCAGGGACCGCTCCAACTCTCCACGCTACGAGGCACGATTCGCGATGGAGAAGGGAAGCCTGTTGCCCAAGCTGCGGTTGTCGTTCAGAGAAGCGATTCATCGGATAAATACACCGTTCAAACCGACGGGAAGGGGAATTACATCGTCGCCGAATTGCCCGACGGCGTCTACAGCCTGCAGGCCAAGAAAGAGGGCTTTACCGATGCTCATGTCCCGTCAATCCTGATTAAGCCTCACGAGTCGAAAACGGTCGACTTGACGCTGACGGTTCAGCCGCGGAATCAGGCGTCTCCGACCGCTGCACCACAGTTCTTCGATCCGCCCCAATTCACGGTTGCGGGCGTCACCGACACCACGAATCTTGGAGGCCACGGTTCCGACACGGTCGTGCGCACGCGAGACATACTGGCCAAGGAAACAGTTTCGCTCGGCGAAGCCCCGCACACGAGCGCGACCGATGCCGCCCGCGAGAAATCGCTCAAGGATCTCCTGCAATCCCAACCCTCAAGCTTCGATGCCAATCATCAACTCGGCCACTTGCTAGTGGCCACGGGCAGATATGCTGAGGCAATTTCGTTTCTGGAGCACGCGGCTGCCGCCGATCCTGCCAACTACGAGAATATCTACGACTTGGCGCTCGCCAACGCCAACTCCGGCAACTATGCACACGCTCAGGATCTCGCAAATAAGCTGCTTGAGACGAACGACACCGCCGACCTGCATCGTCTTCTTGCTGAGATTGGTGAGAATCGCGGCGACTCCCTCGGCGCCGTTCGGCACTTCCAGCGCGCCGCCGAGTTGGATCCCAGTGAGTCGCACATCTTCGCGTGGGGTGCCGAGTTGCTGCTACATCACGCGCCCGAGCCGGCAGAGACGGTCTTTCTGCAAGGCACTCGTCATTTCCCGAATTCTGGAAGGTTGCTCATGGGGCTCGGCGCCGCCTGCTTTTCTGAAGGCAAACACGACGAGGCCATTCACTGGATCTCGCAGGCCTCCGACCTGAATCCGAACGATCCCGCGCCATACCTGTTCTTGGGAAAGATCGTGCAGGCGCAAACTCCGCAGTCCCCTGAGGTGATGGAGAAACTCCACCGGTTTGTCACGCTCCAACCACAAAATGCGGACGCCAACTACTACTACGCCTTAGGTCTATGGAAGCGGCGAAACGGCGCGCCCGATCAGCCGACCAAGGCAGAAATCGAGTCCCTGCTGAAGAAGGCGGTTCAGATCAATCCCAGACATGCCGAGGCTCAGGTTCAGTTGGGAATTATCCACGCGGAGCAGGGCGCCTATCGGATCGCCATCTCGTACTATCGGAAGGCTCTCGAAGACGCGCCGGACCAGGAAGCGGCCCACTACCGCCTCGCCCAAGCGTACCGCCAGATCGGAGAGCCGGAGAAGTCGAAAGAGGAACTGAGGATCTACGGCCAGCTGACCAAGGACTCCGCCCAGAAGCAGGACCGTGAGCGTCGCGAGATCAAGCAGTTTGTCTACACCTTGCGCGATCCATCCGCGCCCCAAACACGGTAAATCCAGCGGCACGTGTCTCGCTGCGCTTGATCCCACCATGTGTTACACTTTTTAATTCAAAAATTAGAAGATAAGCGCTCTACGTCTCCAAGCCATACATGCTTTTTTCCAAGGAATATGTGGGCTATTTGGCCCGCGAAGTTACCAAGAAACTGATTGCCGGGAAGCTCATCGAGACTTCCGCCGTCCCCGCAGTGACCGAGCGGGTGAACGCGGCGCTCGTCGACGAACTCTCGCTGGAAGATCGCATCAACGATGAGGTCCGCGTCATCCTGGAAGCCTATGCCGAAGAGATGCGGAATTCCGGAGCCAACTACCAGGAGATGTTCCGCAAAGTGAAGAACGAACTGGTTCGCAAGTACAAGGCGGTCCTGTGAGACTCAGTCGCGACAAAGTTAACGTGCTGGCCCGCGCCGTCACCGACGCACTGAAGCTGGTCGACGAGGTGGAGTTCATCGAAGATCCCAACACCATCCGCCAGGAAACGCGCAAGATTCTCGAAGACCTGCTCAATCAGGAAGCCAGGATCGATGTCGCAGCGCGGCAGAAGATCGACACGCAGAAACGGACCATTCTCGAGGGCTCCCAGGAGTGGGACATTCTCTACCGCAAGTACTACAACGAGGAAGTGAAGAAGCTCGGCGTGTAATCTGTTTCCCTCCGCACGGTTCCAAGAGGTTGCCCGTTGGCCATCTCCATCGGTCAATTCGAATCCATCGTCAGAGAATCCGCTCATCAAGCCGGATTCGATCTTGCGGGAATTGCTCCGGCCAGCGATTCTCCTGAACTGAAGGCGTTTCCCGCCTGGATTGCCGCGGGTCGTGCCGGTGAGATGAAATACCTGGAAGCGCGCGATGAACACGGCGAACTCAAACGTGCCTCTCTCTCTCGTGTGGCGCCATGGGCACGCAGCGTGGTCGTCTGCGCCATCAACTACAACACCGACCAGCCCTACTCAAACCAGGCCCACGATCCCACCAGCGGATGGATCTCGCGCTACGCCTGGAGCCGCGAGGACTATCACGACGCCGTACAGCGCCGCCTCCAGTTGGTCGAGGCCGCACTGCGCGTGGCAGCCGAAGACTCACAGCCGCCGCTGATTACGCGCAGCTACGTGGACACCGGCCCCGTCGTCGAGCGCGTATTTGCCAAGTACGCTGGCATCGGCTGGATTGGCAAAAACACCTGCATCATCAACCAGCAGATCGGCTCATGGCTTTTTCTGGGCGTAATCCTGACTTCCCTTGAACTTACGCCCGACCTGCCCGCACCCGACCGCTGCGGCACCTGCACCCGCTGTATCGATGCCTGCCCTACTGACGCGATTCTGGCTCCTTACGAACTCGACTCCAACCGATGCATTTCTTACCTCACGATCGAGAAGCGGGGCTCGATTCCCGAAGACCTGCGACCGGGCATGGGCCGTCACGTCTTCGGCTGCGATATCTGCCAGGATGTCTGCCCGTGGAACCGCAAAGCCCCCACTACGAGTGCCGCTGAATTCTCGCCTCGGGAAGGTCTAGTCAATCCAGCTCTCGACTGGCTCGCGGAAATGAACGCGGAAGAGTTCCAGGACGCATTCCGCCGATCCCCCATTCGCCGCGCAAAGCACTCCGGCGTCCGCCGCAACGCGCTCATTGCCATCGGAAACAGCGGCAACAAGGAGTTCTTGCCGGTTGTGGACCGGCTGAGCTGCGATGAGGACGAGTCCGTCGCCGAAGCCGCCAATTGGGCAAAAGCGAGCCTGAGCAGGCTCTCCTAGACCTGTTCCATTCACATTGGATTCGCCATGTTTTCGCTCCTTGTGACACCTCATTTTCTGAACTTCCGTAACTGGTTTTTTCGAACACACGCAACTAATCTTTTGCTAAAGGGTTCTTAGCAAGAGAGTTAGACTTTTAGTGGGTGGTTGATCCGGGTATGACGCTAGGGAAGAAGCGAGCCTTTTTTCTCGCCGGCGCAACGATGGCCGTGTTGTTGATGTCGTGTCTCTCGGCGAGCGCCTCCGTCACACTGCTTCTCGAAGAGCCCTACGGGACCCTGGGTTTCTTCACCGGCACCGGCCACGCCGCGCTCTATTTCTCCGGAATCTGTGCCGAAACCCCGCTGGTTCTCCGTCCTTGCAGGCCCGGCGAAACGGGCGTCATTATCAGCCGGTACGCTGGTGTTGGCAAATACGACTGGGTGGCGATTCCGCTCATCCCGTATCTTTACGCGGTCGAGCGGCCCGAGGAGATCCCGCTATTCGCCGACGCCCGGATGACTGCCTTCCTGCGCGACCGCTACCGACGCAAGTATCTTGAGGCAATCGCTCCAGATGTCAGGAACGGCGAAACCCCCGGCGGCAACTGGTATGAACTGGTCGGTTCGTCCTATGACCGGACGATTTACGGCTTCGAAATCGCCACAACTCCAGAACAAGACCTGGCGCTGATTGAGAAGCTGAACTCGTCCCCGAACATTTCTCATTTCCACACCGTGTCGCGCAATTGCGCCGACTTCGTCAAGGACGTCATCAACTTCTATTACCCCAAGACCCTGCACCGCAGCGTGTTGGCGGACGTAGGTATCACGACGCCGAAACAAATGGCGAAATTGCTCATCAAGTACAGCGCGCGCCACCCGGAAGTTCATCTCTCGCGCATCGTGATGGCGCAGGTCCCGGGCAGCATGCCGCGCAGCACGATCGCGCACGGGGTCGTCGAATCTTTCTTCAAATCGAAGAAATACATCGTCCCCAGTGCCGCAGTCAGCCCAATCTTCGCCGGATGTGTGGCTGGCGTCTACTTTTTCACGGGAGCCGGTCGCTTTGAGCCGGCAAAGAACGCCAATGTGCTGGTCGGCGGCGGAAATGCTGAGTCGCCGGTCGATCGCGAAGACCTTCGCTCCTACCAGGATCAGCTGAAGCATTACCTTGCCGGAGCCTATCCCGACGACCCCGGCCAACGATTCGACAAGGCATGGGGCAAGCTGCAAGCAAAGGCCAAACCCACGGTCGATGCGAAAGGCCGCCCGGTTCTCCAGATTGAAGTTGACGACAAGTGGGTCCAACTGGGTGCCACGGCCGGGAACATCATGGACGGAAACGCTCCGCCGGAATTGGCACGCCAGCTTCTCGAGGCCAGGCTGCAGTCGGAGTTGCGCCACCCAGCACCGCGTAGTGTCGCGCAGAGCGAAGTCGATCGAGACTGGGATCTGCTCCAGCGCGCCGCCTCCACCAAGGATTCGCGGCTCACCGCACGCATCGCAGGTTCAGAAGAAATCCACGGAAATCAACAGTAATCGACGGCCTTCGACAGAACTGGTCGGCACCAGGTGCGAAAGTCCTCGTTACTGCTCCTGTGGACGCTGGGCACCGCCAGGAATTGGAGGTTGTCCGGGTATCTGTTGCTGCTGTTGTTGCTGCTGCATCTGCCGCTGTTGCATCTCTTGCAGCATCTGCTGCGGCGTCTTGACGCCATTCTGATCCTGGGGCGGCTGTTCGCCCTCTGCCGCCTGATCTGCGTTCTCGTCTGCGCCAGAGTTGTCATCCGCCGGTTCTGCCTCCGCCTCCTGCTGCACTTCCTGCTCCGGCTGGTTGTCGGCCTGACCTTCTCCCGGTTGCGGTGGAGGATTGTTGGGCGTAACTTCTTGCGGCCCGCTTTTCGCGACCAGAACAACGCGAGTCAGAGCCGTCTCATTCCCGGGAGATCCCAGCAGGATGTAGTTGAACCGCGATCCATTCAACAGGTCCGCCACGACTTCTCGCGCTGGCCCTGGGCCCAGTCGCGTGACCACCCGCTCCGGAGCGACCGGAATCTCGATCTCGGCTCCGGTCAGCTTGTGCACCGCACGCAAAATGTCGGCAAGGGTCGAATTCGGCGCCACGATCGTGAGCTGACTGTTCTCGTACGTCACCTGCGGTGGAACTGCGGCCATTGAATCGAGAGGAACTGGCGGCACCGGTCTGCCTGTAGGTCCTGACGGCAAGGGCGGAGGCGGCTCCGCCTGTTTCTTCTTGTTTTTCCGCTGCCCGTGACTGCTGCCGGAACTCGGAGTGTTGCCCAGCGCCGGAAGCCCGGAATACAACAACGCCGAGCTTACGAGTAGGACTGTCCCCATCTTCTTCAGTGTCGATCTTGTGCCCATAACCGATCTTCCTCTGCGATTCCTCTCCGGGCTTCCTCTTGTAAAGGGGGACGTAGCGGCTGCTTAATGAGATTTTAGCACCGGGAACGTCTGCCAGGATGCTGGTTTCCCCACTCTCGGAGAACGCCATACCGGGCACATCTTGCGAGGATTCAATCGGAGGTTTGACCGTTTGCAGTCAACCATTTTCCGCCGGACAATATCCTATGAATCGAAACTGCGGGCTCTACTTTACCGAGAAGGCGTGCACTCCAATGAAAAGGCCATCGCGATTTTTGCCACTCCAGATCCTGCCTTTCGCAATAGTCGCCGCCCTGGCATTCCTCTCCTTGCGTACGGCAGCCCAGACCTGCCAAACCGCCGACGACATGGATGCGCAGCTCCGAGCCGCGCTCACCACGGCTGGCCAGCGATACTTCGACATGGCCGCCAAAGGCGATACGGTGTCTCTGCGGCAAAACTCCATCCCCGCTGTGGCCTCCGATTTCGCCGGGATCGAGGCTCTTGTGAAAGACCGCCAACCGACTCTCGCTGGCGTTCAGCCTGCCGTCAAATCTGCCTTCCTGCTTAGCGCCGAAAATCTCGCTGCCAATCAGCGCCCCGAATTCTATTGCGGCGTCTTCGGCAAGAACGGGCAAACCGCCGACAGCGCCGAGTTCTACATCCCTGATCTTCAGCCCGGCAAATACGCAGTCGTCCTCATAGACGCTGCCTCGACCCAGGGCAGAACCATGTTTTCCGAGGTGCTTCAGCAAATCGGCAACGACTGGAAGTTGGGCGGTCTCTACATCCGATCCGCTCAGACCGCCGGACACAATAGCGACTGGTTTGTGGCCCAAGCCCGCCAGTTCAAGGCAAGGAATCAATTGCGTAATGCCTGGTTCTACTATGCCGAGGCGCGCAGCCTCGTCTCGCCCGTACCGATGATGAGTACGCTGGCCACCGACCGACTGTACGACGAAATGCAGGCAGTCCGACCCACGGATCTGCCGGCAGCAGGCAAGGCTGCGAGCCTTGCGGACGGAGCGGCATCGTATACGCTCACCGCGGCGTTTCTCGCCGGCGTTGACAGTGACCTGGATCTGGTCGTGAGGCACGAATCGGCCAACGCTGGCGATAACAACCTTGCCTACCAGGAGAATGTGAACTTGATCAAGGCCCTGGTCACCAAGTTTCCTGAATTGCGTGACGGGTTCGCCGGCGTCGTCGCTCGATCCGTCGATAGCTCGGGCCACGACTACGGCACGCTGGTGTCAATGAAAGACATCAAATAGCGTTTTCGGGACAGCGTGTTCGATCCTGGCCTGTTTCTTTGCTGCGCGGCTCCGGGGGCCGGTATATACTTCCGATACTTCGTTCGTGAGTCGTGGCTAGGGCTGTGCGGGCGTAGTTTCCCCAAGACAAGCGGATCATGCAGAGCAATAGGTCGATCGACCCTCTCGACCGTGGGGAGTCGAAAAATCAGGGAGGTGTGGGCGTCCCTGTGAAGGGGGATAGTTCGGGGTCGAACCCTGCCCCGAATTCCGATAGCCCGACGATCCTCAACTTTCCCGCGCGGCCAGCCGGTTCGGAAGCCACCTATGTAGATCCGCACGCAACTGTCGGTGTTTGGGTACCGGCGCAAGGCTCACAACGCAGCTCTGTCCGATCGTTTGTCAGTCCTCCCTTATACGAAGTCGGGGATGTGCTCGGCGGCCGCTACGAGATCCAGCACCTTCTCGGCGAGGGCGGCATGGGCGCTGTCTACAAAGCTCTGGACCGCGAACTCGATCGCCCTGTCGCTCTGAAACTCATTCGACCCGAACTGGCCGCGAGCGCTTCTATGCTCGCGCGCTTCAAGCAGGAACTCCTGCTCTCACGCCAGGTCACTCACAAGAATGTCATCCGCATCTACGACCTTGGCGACGCCGACGGTGTGAAGTTCATCACGATGGAGTTCGTCGAAGGCCGCGACCTGCGCGCCCTCATTCAGGAGAAAAAGAAGTTCTCTCCCGAAGAAGCCGTCGAAGTCATGCAGCAGGTTTGTCAGGCCCTCGAAGCTGCACATAGCGTTGGCGTCATTCACCGCGACCTCAAACCGCAGAACATCATGCGCGAGGATACCGGTCGCATCCTGGTCATGGATTTCGGTCTCGCCCGCACCATGGAAGGCGATGGCATGACCCAGACCGGCGCCCTGGTCGGCACCATGGAGTACATGTCTCCGGAGCAGGCTCTGGGCAAAGAACTCGACCAGCGCTCCGACATCTTTGCCGCTGGCCTGATTCTCTACGAGCTACTCACGGGCAAGATGCCGTTCCGCGCCGACAGCGCCTTGGCCAGTCTCATCAAGCGTACCCAGGAGCGCGCCATCCCTGTTTCTGACCACGATGAATCGATCCCGGGCGCGCTCAGCGAGATCGTGAGCAAATGCCTGGAACGCGACCCCAACCTGCGCTATCAGAACGCGACCGAAGTTCTGCGCGCCCTCGACTCCTGGCAAGGAAAGCGGGCTGCCGCGACTCTGGGGTTCCACGCCGACGTCAAGCCATGGGGCCAGACGATTCCCTGGCCCCTGCTTACCGGCATCATCACGGTTGTTGTCCTCGCGATCGTGGGCTTCCTCTTCCGCGACAAGCTTCTGACCTCTTCTTCCAAGGAGGCGCCAGTCTCACTGGCGGTGATGCCGTTCCAGAACGCGTCCGGCGATCAGTCTTGGGACTGGCTCGGACCCAGCCTCGCCGACATGCTCACGACCGAGATTGGGCAGTCGTCCCACCTCCGCACCGTGCCTCCGGATCGCATGCAGCAGGTCGTGCACGACCTGAGAATCTCACCCAATTCCTCGGCGGACTCGTCCACTCTCGGCCGCGTTGCCGAATTCACCAGTGCCGACACGCTGGTCTGGGGGCGCTTTACAAAGCTGGGGGACCAGATCCGCATCGACGCTACCGTACAGGATCGAAAACACAACCGCACCACGCAGGTGAAGTCTGAGGCGGCCAGCCAGCAAGACCTCTCGCAGGCTGTCGATCGCCTGGCAGGATTGATTCGCCAGAACCTTTCGCTTTCCTCCGACCTCGTGAAGGAGTTGAAGGAGCAATCGTTCAAGCCCGCCTCGACCTCCGTGAATGCGCTCCGCGACTACAACGAGGGCACGCGCCTCCTCCGCCAGGGAAACAATCTCGATGCGCAAAAGCGCCTGGACACTGCCACCAAGGAAGACCCTCAGTTTGCCGACGCCTTCTCACGCTTGGGCGAAGCGTACTCCGCCCTGGGCTATGACAACGAGGCCGAGCAGGCCGCCCGCCGGGCCGTGGAACTCAGCCAGAATCTGCCTCTGGCCCAGCAATACTTGATTCAGGCCAGCCTGGCGCGGGTCACGAAAGACAGTCCTAAGGCGATTGCGGCCTACGAGAATCTGGCCAAGAGTTTCCCGGACAACCTGGACGTGCTCTTCGCTCTCGGCAACCTCTATGAAGACGCCGGGAATTTTGAAAAGGCCCGTTCCTATTACACGCACATTCTGCAGTCCGACAGCAAGAATTCCGATACCCTGCTCGCGATAGGACGCATCGAGATCAAGTCCGGCAACCCGCAGCAGGGACTCGATCCGCTGGACCGCGCTCTCCGGCTCGCCATCGACGTCGACAACAAGGAGCAGCAGGCGCTCATCCTGCAAGCCACCGGCATCGCCTACAAGCTGATGAACAAGCCCACCGAAGCCCTGCGCAACTATCAGGACTCGATGGCCATCAACGAGAAGCTCGGCCAGAAGCGCGGAGTCGCTGCCAGCCTGGTGGAAATCGCGCAGGTCCAACTGTCGTTGGGCAAGCCAGACGCCGCCCTGTCGTCGTACAACAATGCCCTCAAGATTCGCAAAGAAATCGGTGCCAAGAAAGAAGCCGGCGATACGCTGATCGACCTCGGTGACCTTTACCTCGAACGCGGCCAGCCCGATCAGGCACTTCCGGTTCTTAAGGAATCGTTGCAGATCCAGCGCGACGCTGGGGACGAAGCCTATCAGGCGCTGTGCCTCAACAACATCGGCAATGCCTATACTCTGAAGGGCGAAAACGAAGACGCGCTCACCTATTTGCAGCAGGCGCTGCAAATTCGCGAGAAGGTGAACAATCCCACCGATATTGCTCAGACTCTGCAGAGTCTCGGAACCGCATACACAGCGCTGGGGCAATACGACTCCGCGATGACGTCCTACATGCGTGGCCTGGATCTGTACCGCAAGGCCGGCGACAACCTCAGCGCCGCTCGCATGTCTCATAGCATGGCCCTGGTCTTTCAGTATCAAGGCCGCCTCGGCCCGGCTGTTTCAGTCCTGCAGGATGCCGTGAAGGCATTTCGCGATTCCGGAGACCGTACCAGCACGATGGTGCAATCTCTCAGCGACCTCGCCAGCGCTCTGGCCGAGGTTGGCCGCGGCGCGGAATCGGCCAAACTGAGTGACGAAGCTCTTCCCCTGGCGCGCGCTCTGAGCAACGACTCACTGATGGCCGCCATCCAGATCAGCGAAGGCGACGCCGCTTTCTATCGGGGCGATCTCAAGGCCGCAAGAAGTTCCTACGAGCAGGCGCTCAGGACGGCCACCAAGGCCGCCGACAAAGACGACATTCTGAACGCTCGCCTGAATCTGGCCCGCGTGGCCGTCTACGATGGACACTCCCGCTCGGCCATTGCCGATTTGCGTGCACTCGCTCAGCAAACGGACGCCCAAGGTAGGCGATACATCTCGGTCGCCAGCTCAGTTCTGCTGGCGCAGGCGATGCTCGACGACAAAGACTACGCTGCCGCCCGTCAGGAATTGCAGCGCGCACTCGGCAGGAGTGAAAAACTCGGGTTGCGCCTGGAGAACGCACGTATCTACTACCTCTCGGGCACCGCTTCACGCCTGTCGGGCAACAACTCCGAAGCTGCTACCCAATACGCGCGGGCGGCCAAACTGCTCGACAACATCAGCAGGGAACAGGGTGCTGAACACCTTGCGGACCGCTATGATCTGAAGCCTGTCTTCGCCGAACTCAAGAAGAATGCTCAGTAGTCGTCCGGCACGCTCTGTACGCCACAACAAGGGGCAGGACTGCGTCGAATCTCCCGCTTACGAATTCTGCACGTAGTTCTCCTCCAGTCTGCACTCCTTAGGATTCTTGTCATCCCGCAACCCAAGGAAGACCGGAGCCCGCAGCTTCGGCCCGCTGCCCGTATGGGTGCCCTCTGTCCAGTCCGCGTATTCGACCTCTGCCACGAGTTCCGGCTTAACCCACGCCACTTTGCGCAGTGCCTCGACCTCGCCGTGGAAAGGGTTCTTTTTGGTCTCTATCTTCTTCAGGACTTTCGAAATCTCGTCCAGCAGCTTCTGGTCAAACCCGCTGCCGACCTGGCCCACGTGAATCAGCCGCCCCTGCTTGTCGTACAGCCCCAGTACCAGCGATCCAAAGTGATTCCGGGCCCCCTCAGGTTCTGTAAATCCTCCCACCACACACTCCGTCCGATGCCGGATCTTGATCTTCAACCACTCGCGGCTGCGTTTCTCTTCGTAAAGGCTGGCGCGTTTCTTGGCCAAGATGCCTTCCAGTTTCTTCTCGCGGGCGACATCAAATAGGGCCTTCCCCTGCGCTTCGAAATGGTCGGAGTAGCGCAGCGCATCTCCCGGCTTCAGAAGCGTGGACAGCTTCCTCTTGCGGTCTTCCAGCGGCACACGCCGCCAGTCGTAGCCATCGAGATACAGGAGATCAAAGGCGTAATACAGCACCGGGACGTCCGCTTTCGCCGCTGCCCGATGCCCTCCCGGACGGAACCCCGTCCGCTGCTGCATTAAACTGAATGAAGATTTTCCGTCCGCATCGAGTGCCACCACTTCGCCGTCCAGAATGGCCGTCTTCGCCTTTACGAATGCCGCCATATCCCGCAACTCCGGATATCGCGCCGTCAAATCATTCTGATTCCGTGAAACCAGCCGTACCTTGCCGTCCTCGATAAACGCGACTGCCCGATATCCGTCCCACTTGATTTCAAATAGCCAATCCGGGTCGTCAAATGCCTTCTCGGTCGATTCCGCCAGCATCGGATGAATCGCGGCCGGCATGGGACGCTTCACCGGAACGCCGGCAGAACCCTCAGACTCGTCTCCCAAGGACGCTGCAACGGCTCGGCTGGACTGTTCAACAGCAGTTCTTGAGATTTTTCGGCTCTTCTTCGCGTCCTTTGTGTTGCTTTTCTCTACGTTCTTTGCGGCGTGTTTTTGTTTTTCATCGAGCCGCGCAACGGCACCAGCAAGCCACGCGGCTTTCAGCCTCCCGCGTCCAGCCGGACGGTCGCTGCTCCACGCGCGAGACCCCGCGTCTCCCGCTATCTCTTCCATGCTCCGCTTTGTGAGCACCGACTGGTCGATCTCCTCCGCGTCGAAACCCTCCACGACATGCTCGTCATGCTTCTTGATCATCAGCCACTCGTTGCCCTTGCTTCCCGGACGCCGCGCTTTCATCTTGACCAGCGCAAAATCGCCGCGCAACCGCTGGCCATTGAGCCGGAATTTCAAGTCCCCCTTCGCGAGCATCGCTGCGGCGTCGGCCTCGGTTCCCGGCACATACTTGCCCTTCACGGGCACAGAAGAAAGCGGCGCCCAGGTCCCAACATCCCATACCATCACGCTTCCCGCGCCGTAATTGCCTTCGGGGATCGTTCCCTCAAAGTCGAAGTAGGAAACCGGGTGATCCTCCACCTGCATAGCCAGCCGCTTATCCGCCGGGTCGAGCGACGGACCACGAGGCACCGCCCACGACTTCAGCACACCCTCCATCTCCAGGCGGAAGTCGAAGTGCAGACGAGTCGCATCATGCATCTGCACAACAAACCGGTTCCCCGCCGTTTTCGCTACTTCCGGCGGAGGCTCCGGCGTCTCCTCAAACCGACGCTTCCGTTTGTATTCTTCAAGAGCCATGCCTTCTCTGTATCCCTCTGTGGCTGTCAGGTTTTCAGCCCGCCGCGAAATTGTAGCAAGCATCCGGCGGCGACGATCATTGCTCGCAGACGCTATAATCGCGACCGTCGTGAACAGGGTACGGGGTACTGAGTACTGGGTACCGATCTCAATGAACCGCGAATTTCCCGAAACTCCACTCGTCGGCATCGGCGCCATCATCATCGAAGGCGGTCGCGTCGTCCTGGTGAAGCGCGCCCATCCTCCCATCCAGGGGCACTGGTCGATCCCCGGCGGAGTCCTCGAGGTGGGTGAGATGGTTCGCGACGCTGCCGTGCGCGAGGCCCGTGAAGAAACGGGACTAATCGTGCAGCCGGGCGAGCTACTCGGGGTCTTCGACCGCATCCTTCGCGACCCCGCCGGCCGGGTGCAATACCACTACGTTCTGATCGACTTTCTGTGTCGAAAGGTTGGCGGCGATCTGCTCGCAGCCAGCGACGCCGCCGAAGTCCGCTGGTTCACCCGCGTAGAGCTTCCGGCACTGGATCTGGCCGAAGACACTCTCGAGGTGATTCAAAAGGGATTCGAAAGACTAGCTCGATGACGCGGGCGCGCCTGTTTCTTCGACCTCTTCCCACTCCGCGTTGCAAGCGTGACAGTTCCACGCGCGCCGATAAAGCGGAATGGGTATAAAGACGCCCAAACAACTTCCGCCCAAGCCGAGGTAAGTCGCTGGATCGAGTTCCCGGAAGTTGATGTCGAGCGAGCCGCACTTCGGACACCTGGGCTGTTCATAATCGCCTATGCCCGGCACTTCCAAATGTTCCGGGATCGGCTGATTCAGAACCTCGTCCGACGCGGATGCATCCTCCGCCTTCACCATTACCTTGATGCCGCCCATCGCGTTGGACCAGAACCAATCCATCCGAACTACGTTGTCGTCGACCAGGGCGCACTCGATGCCGGCCGACTCCAGACTCCCTTTTGCTAACAATGCCTGAGGCAGATCACGAAACTGCCGAATTATTACCATGCCTTCGAAATCTGCGTCGGTCCCATACTCCACGTCCGACACGGCTGCGTCTGTCTCCGAAGTCGCCTTTTCTTCAGATTCCTCCTGCGGATCTCCCGGCTCTGGAGCCTTCTTCGCACGCACGGGAGCGTGTTGGGCCAGCTCTACGTGCAATCCCCGCTTCTCCAACTCGGCCCGCAAGAGATCCTTTGCTAGATCGCTCAGTTCGTAAGCTTCCCCGGCGACTTTCTCGAGTTTGCCATCCATTTGACTGGCATAGAATTCCGCGAGCCGCTGTCTCTCCTGTTCCGGATCCATCTTCGCCATGGCCCGCCATCATACCGCGAACCCAAGCCTGTGACCCGAATTCGTCGAGAAGTTCGGTCACTCCCGCCCGTGATCTGCGTCACAGACCCTCATCCGCTCGACCGTTAAAGTCCACTGCGGGTAGAGCCGCATGCAACCAACCCTCAGACTGAACCGCCGCGCGTTTCTGCAAGCGGCGCTGACTGCCGCAGCTGCCGCGGGAACGACCGTGGCTTGCGGCCGCAACAAATCTCCCTGGCGATTCCTCTCCGTCGACGAAGCACGCACGCTGGCCAGCATGGTCGACCAGATCATTCCGCCCGATCAAGACGCGGGCGCCCTCTGGGCCGGAGTCGTCAACTACATCGACCGGCAACTCTGCGGACCGTATCACAACCTTCAGGAAACCTATCGCAAAGGTCTTGCCGGCGTGGATCAAAGCAGTAACTCGGCCTACCACCGCCTGTTCGCCGATCTCGACTCCAGCAGCCAGATCGCGGTTCTGAACCTGCTCAGCGAAGGGCACGCGTCCGGTTCCGCGTGGAAGCAGATCTCTTCAGCAAGCTTCTTCGAACTGGTGGTCGACCACACGATGCAGGGCTTCTACGGCGATCCCCGCCACGGCGGCAATCGCGAAGGCGTGAGCTGGAAGATGTTGAATATCCCGTATCCGCCAGTGCGTGGCAGAGTGCGCTTCGACCTGCAGAAGGCCCGTTCCGGCGAAAGGTGACTGCGCGGGAAGTCATAGAAAAACGGCAGAAGGGTGGCGCACGGCTTTAGCCCCCGAAGGCAAATGTCTCTCAAGCACGTCAACGCGATCGTAGTCGGAAGCGGTGCCGGTGGCGGCATCGTGGCGAAGGAACTCTCGACCGCCGGACTCTCGGTCGTCCTGCTCGAACGCGGCAAGTGGTTCACGCCTTTTGACGACCGCAAAGACGACCTCCGCAATCAACGCACCTGCGTGCTCGGCAACTCCTTCGGTCCGGACGAGCGCAATCCGCGCGTCTACGTCGACCCCTGGGGACACGAACAAGTCATCGATTCCCGCCACTGGGCCTACAGCAACAACGCCGCCTGCGTCGGCGGAGGCACCCTCAGCTACGGCGCCATGGCGTGGCGTTTCATGGAAGACGATTTCCGGCTGCGCACAAAGTACGGCACGGTCGAAGGCAGCACCCTCGACGACTGGCCCATTACCTACGCCGATCTCGAGCCCTACTATGAGAAAGCCGAGTGGGAAGTCGGGGTCTCCGGCGACGACTCGAACAATATCTTCAAAGCGACGCGCAAGCGTCCGCTGCCGATGCCGCCGCTTTCTCCGAACCACGAATACGAAATTCTGAAGCCAGCGGCACAACGTCTCGGCTTGCATCCGTTCGATATCCCCATGCTGCGGAACTCGGTTCCTTACAACGGGCGCGGGGCTTGCATGCGCTGCCGCTGGTGCGTTGGATTTGCCTGCGAGGTCAATGCCAAGTGCGGCACGCAGAATACCGTGATTCCCAAGGCCATCGAAACGGGCAACTGCGAACTGCGCTCTGAGTGCATTGCCAAGGAAATCCTGACTGATGATCGCGACCACGCGACTGGTGTAGCGTATTTCGACTCGAACGGGCACCTGCAAGAGCAATCTGCTGATCTCGTGATCGTCTCCTGCGCTGCGGTGGAATCTGCGCGCCTCTTGTTGAATTCCAGAAGCCGCCTTTTTCCTAGTGGGTTGGGGAATCGCTACGACTGGGTTGGACGTAATCTGCAGGGCCACGCCTACACCGGGGCCCTCGGCCTTTTCGAGCAGGAAACCTACGATGACATCGGCCCCGGTGCGTCGATTGCGATCTGCGACTACAGCCACAACAATCCAGGATTCGTCGGCGGTGGAATGCTGGCCAACGAATTCATTCGCCTGCCGTATCAGTTCGCTTCTCGTCGCGGCGGCCGGATTCCGCGATGGGGCGCCGCGCACAAAGACTTCATGCGCCGCTTCTACCGGCGCAGCATCTCCGTGATGGGCCCGATCCAGGAGATGCCGGTCTTCGATTCTAGGGTGCAGGTCGATCCGAAGATAAAAGACGACTGGGGAATTCCGGTGGCCCGACTTTCCGGCCACCGTCACGAAAACGACGTGCTGGGCACGCAGTTCCTGTCTTCGAAGGCGGAATTGTGGCTAAAGGAGGCCGGCGCCACCGCGACATTCAGCTTCGGCGCGGTCGGCCGCGATGGGCCGAGCGGCGGACAGCATCAGGCGGGCACCTGCCGCATGGGAAATGATCCGAAGACAAGTGTGGTTGACAAATTCTGCCGCGTGCACGAAGTCGACAACGTGTATGTGATCGACGGCAGCGTGCACGTCACCAATGGCGGATTCAACCCCGTGCTTACCATCATGGCCATCGCGTACTACGCGTCCGCTAATCTGGCGAACACCTGGAAAGGAACGCATGGCCGCGGCTGATCAACCGACGAGCGCCCGCAGATTCTTCCGCTTCCGCGTGATCGTGCCGCTGCTCGTCGTCCTGTTCGCGATCCTGCTGCTTCCGAGTGCGAGCCTGTATTACAGCTATTCCGGTGGAAAATCCTGCACGAAGTGCCACGAGATCTGGCAGCCCTACCGCGACTGGCACGAATCTTCACACCGCAACATCGCCTGCTCGGAATGCCACGGCGATGTGCTAACGCTGGACGCCGGATTTCATCTCAAAAACATCGGCCAGTTAGCAGCGCACCTTCGCGGAAAGATCCCCGAGCAGGTTCGGCTGAAGACGGATGACGTGCTCAAGATCGAAAAACGTTGCGCCAAGTGCCATCGCGAAGAGTACGCTAGCTGGTCCGCCGGCCCGCACGGCGTGACCTACACCAAGATCTTTTTAAGCAAAGACCACAACTCCCAGACGCTCCTCATGGACGACTGTCTGCGCTGCCACGCCATGCATTTCCAAGGCAGCGTCCGCGACCTGGTCACGCCGCTAAACAAGCAGGGACCGTGGCGTCTGCTTAATACCAAACTGGCTGACCAGCCCGCGATCCCGTGCCTCACTTGCCACCAGATGCACCACCACGGCGATCCGCTGCAGCCCAGCGAGGAGCGCGACGACAACGGTCCACGCGAAGAGATCACGCGCCCGTCCCTGGCGCTTTTCGACCGCCGCCAGCAGGATTATGTCGCCCTCGACCACCTCCCGCTGCCGCAGATGTTCGACGGCGCGCGTCCAGTGAAGATCAGCCCGGACCAGCGGCAGGCGCTCTGCTACCAGTGCCACGCGCCCGATGCCACGGGGCAGATCGGTTCCGGCGACGACCGCACACCCGTCGGCGTCCACGAAGGCCTGAGCTGTTTCTCCTGCCATGAAAAGCACGGCCAGACCACACGCGCCTCGTGCACGACGTGCCACCCGCAGCTCTCGAATTGCGGCATCAACGTCGAGACCATGGATACGACGTTCAAGAACGCCAAGAGCCCGCACAACGTCCACAGGGTGAAGTGCGCCGACTGCCACACAAAAGGTGTGCCCAAGAAGAAGCCACGAATATAGCGACTCCCCGAACCCTATTCAGACCAGGCTACTCAACACCGCAACAGAGAGCGACTCAGAACACGCCCGAAAATCCGCAGATGGGATGGTTGTATGGGGATTTTTCCCTCCAACTAATTTTTGGCTCGGTCTGAAGATGTTTCCGTGCGGCGCGCCAACCTCAGCGCTATCCAAGCTCCCAGCGAATATGCGATAGCGCTGAATGTCGGCAAAGTGAAGGGCATCACGTTCTCGCCGCCACCGCAGTAGCTCCCGACGAGCGAAAAGAACGAACTCACCACGTAATCGAGCGGAGAACAGATTCCGGCATACCGTGTGTGGTAGGAATAGAGCGCTTCAGATGTCCCAAATGCTATCCAAACGATTCCTGCCAGCCAGACCCAGCATGCTGCGCGCCTAAGGGCGATCCGATTCACAACTAGCCCCAAGATGAACCGGGGACCCCACAACAACGGGTTTAGCACACCGCCTGCATTAAGGGTTCGGTTGATCACTGGTGAGTTATGGAGAAGGAGAGCCGCTGTGAGACCCACCGCGAACACGACTGCTGGACTGACTATCATCGCCGCACAAACATGAAGAGCAAAGCTTCGCCGGACGGATACCCATCCATCAGGTTCTTTCAGTCTCGGGCTATCGGTACCAGATTGTGATCCCACGCGAGCACTTTACGCCAAAATCGACATAACTTTCATCATGATTGACCCCCCGGAGGCGTTAGTGCGTCATCGCGCGTTTTGAGCGCAAATTGAAATGTCTCGGTGTCACAAAGCCACAGTCCGAAGCGCAGAAATCGTGACGCTTTGGCCTTGCCTGGCCTTAAACGTCCGCCTCCAAAACAAACGGCCCGCAGGAAATCCTGCGAGCCGTCCGGTGGACTGTTGTGGATTGACCAAGAGGTGGTCACTCTACGTGGCCTCTTCGGCAACTCCGGGCTCCCGGCTCGACCTTCCAGCCGGGCGGAAGCAATCCTTACTCACCGTAAGTTTGCGGGCTGTAGCTCTGTGCGCCTGGGCGCCAAAGCCCCGCTTAGAGCAACCGCGCTCTAAGTCTCAGCCACCTCACCTGGTCTATGGGTTTTTCTACTACTGCCTTCAGAACTTGTCATCAGACCACCTCCTTTCCGGTGTAAGCGCAGATTAGTATGAAACGCCCGGCGCGTCAATCGGGGATTCCGACGTTATCGACGAACGTAACAAGCGCGGCGCGTCCATCCCAAAACGTCAGCGGGCTGTTTTTGTTGCAACTGGCACAGAAATCTGGACCTGATCGGGCGTCGTCCAGACCGTCTTCCCGCTGGTTAGGTCGAGGCGATTCATCGTGACCCTCATCTGCCGACCGGCGACCTCCACGAGCAGGTAGTGGTAGTTGATTTCCTTGCTCTGAAAGAGATCTGCTGGAGCGCGTTCAATTGGATACGCATGCGCCGCCCCGCCGCCGCTCACGAAATACGTCACGCCACCGTGCTCGTGGCGCTCATAGTTGTGGACGTGCCCGGAGAAGAACACGATCCGGTAGGGCGCGCGCGCCTGCCGGTCTTCCAGCATCTTCGCCAGCGCCTGCTCTTTAGGGCGAGCCGAGTGTCCGCCGCCGAGTTTCTTCTCGTCCGATGAACTGGTATATGGCGGATGATGATCCATGATTAACACGAAGTCCACATCGGCCGGAACGTGATCGAGCTTTCCCGTCAGCCACTCACCCTGCGGACCCGTCACCTCATCCATCGAGCTGTCGAGCACCAGCATCAGCGTATTGGCGATACGCACAGAGTAATAGCGACTGCTCTTCAGATCTGGAAAGCGCTGGAAGTAGTTTCCCAGGGCCACCTGCTCGTTTCCGTGGAGATCGTGATTGCCAAGCGCCGGATAGATCGGAATCTTCTTGTCGCGCCAAACGCTGGTCTCCGAGTCCCAGACCTTCCAATCGTCGGCATCGTTGCCGTTATAAGTAATATCGCCGGTAAAGCAGATGAACGCCGGATTCGCGTCTGCAATACCCTGTACGAGCGCGCGCCGCACCGGCGGATTTGCGGCCTCGGTATCAGTGGGATCGTGAAATCGCGTATCGCCGTAAGCAACGAACCGGAATGGAGTCTTCAGGTTCAGCGTCAGGTCGGTGGTGGTAGATTGCGCAGTAGACCTCTTCGTGCACCCAACCAGTCCGGCCAGCACGACCACCGCCAGCAGCAGCATGCATGTGCGCGCCAATTCTATTTTTCGAAGTCTCATATCCGAAGATCCTGGTTCAACTCGGAGTTCCTATTTTCCCACGACCAGGACTTCGAACTGTCCGTTCTCAGCTGTCGACAGAAAGAGACGATGCGTCCTGGGATCTAGCGCCATGGTCTTGGCGCGCGGCAACGTCTTCACGGTCTCGACCAGAGAATACTTGTCGGGACTGTCCTGATGAATGACGGTGACCGTACCTTCGCCATTGGAGTTGAAGATCAGCTTGGTATCACTGTCGAACGCCGTGGCGTCAACGTGATCGCCGATGGGCAGCGTGGTGATGACCTTTCCGCTGTCGGCGTCGACCACGGCCATGACCTTGCTGCGGCAGCCCACAAAGAGTCGCCGGTTCGGCCGGTCCATCGCCATACTGGTGGGCGAGGCACAGGGAGCGGTTGGCCAGCGCTGCTCCACCTTCATATCGCGCGAGTTGATCTTGAGGACCAGACTCTCGTCTTCGAGATTGTTGAAGACATAGCCTTTGCCGTCAGCCGCGGCGAATTCCGGTCCGCCTCCGAGATCGACCGTTCCCACGACCTTACCCGATGCCGCGTCGATCACGGTTGCACTATTGCTGCCGCCGTTGAAAGCGAATACGTGGCTGGTAGCGGGATCGTAGATGATGCCATCGGGTTTCTGCCCGGTCGCCACCTCGCCGAGAGATTTCAGCGACTTAAGGTCGAAGATGGTGACGCTGTTGGCCTGGCCGTCGCTTACGAATCCGCGTCCGAGTTCGGGAGCGATGGCGATGCCGTGTACGCCCAGAGTCTTCGGCACATTGCCCACGAGCTCCAGTGAATCGATGTCGAGCACTTCCACCTGGGTGCCGTGAGAGACATACAGACGTCTCGCCGCTTCATCGACGGTAAGGTAGTCCCAACCACCCTGTCCCGGGATCGGGATCTTCTTGATGACGGCGTACCCGCCCTGGCCGGAGGCGAGCGACGGAATGCAGAGGCACAGGAAGAGGAATGCTAGAACGGCGAGCGAGTAAGAGCGCAGGACTGCAGGACGTACGATTCTCATGGAGTTCCTTTCGAGCAGCGTGACTCGGAGGGGCCAGGGCTTGGCCACGGTTCCCGTTTTACGATCCATGCCTGAAAGCAACCTGAATTCCCGCAGAGAGAATCTCCCTGCGGGACCTCAGACCAACTATTTCGGCTCGTTCGTAAACGTGTAGCGCAAGCCGAAGAGGTAGCTCGGCTTGTAGTATTCGCGCTGGATCGGGAACTGAGGGCTGCCCTGATAGAAACCAAACACCTCGTTGGTAAGGTTCAATCCGCCGACAACCAATTGCAAGCCGCGATACAAGCGGATTTGCGCCTGTGCGTCGACCTGCAGGTGCGAATAGAGATAGACGTCACCGTTTGGGCCCTTGAGACCAAGGTCGGCTCCGTCGGTGTAGTTGTACTGGAAGATGTTGGCGGCGTTGTAGGAGAGGCCGAGACGAGCGGAAACTCTGCCGCGATCGTACGTCGGGCTGATGTTCCAGGTGTGCGGGGCCTGGCGTTGCAACGGCGGTTTGTCCGAACGAAGTGGGACACCATCGGTGGATGAATGTGTGTAACCGTAGTTCGCCGAAATCCCAACACCGGCCAAGGCACCGGGCAAGAACGTGAGGTGCTGCTGATAGGCAATCTCGAAGCCGTAAACTTTTGCACTCAGGCCGTTAATCGGCTGCGACACAGTCCAGTTCCCGTCGTTGTACTGGGCTCCATATTGATTGGTCGTGATCGCAGTCTCGACCGATTCGTAGATGGGATCGGACAGCTGTTTGTAGAAGAATCCGGCCTGCAGAAGACCGACGGGCTTCAAGTACTGCTCATAGAGCAAGTCAAAGTTGTTGGCGTGCGTCGGCTTCAAGTCCGGATTGCCGATATCGATTCTGTCCTTGTTTCCGCGTGCGTTAAAAAACGGAGGCAGGTCAGCATAGTTGGGCCGTGCGATTCCACGGCCATAGGAAGCGCGGATAGCGGCGTCATGGGACAGGGCGAACCGAACCTGCATGCTCGGCAGCGGATCAAGATAAGAAGAGGTCTTAGACACGGCGATCACAGCACTGGTGAAGTCCGTGGGACAGCCATTGTCCGGACCGGGTGCCTTGCACAGGTTGCCATCGGAGTCGAGGAAGACCTTGTTGCCAAGAACACTCTCGTTGGTGCCCTCGAAACGCAAGCCCGCCTGCAAGCGAACGCGCCCGAGATCGATCGTGTTCATAACGTAGCCGGACGAGATTCGCTCGATGAGATCGTAGTTGTTGGGAAACGAGTTCTGAGCGGTCGAGGCGGTATCCAGCGCGAAGCTATTTGGGTCGCTTACGTTGGCGTTGAAGAATGACAGCAGCTTGCTGTAGTCGACCGTCGGCCCGAACGCATAGGTCTTGTCGTAATAGTCGGAGTTGGTGAACGTGCTCACGAACTGCGTCATCGCAGGAGTGTCGACCGAGTTGTACGTTGGATCCTGGGCATCTTCGAACTTGTGCGCATTGCGAAACTTAGCTCCAAACTCGAATGTCGCGAAGTGCCCTTTAACGGTGTAGTTCCGGGCGGCGGAGAATGCGCCTTGAACATTGAGTTGGGGGGAGTAGGTCCGGCTGACATCGATGTCGGCCAAGGTGTAGGTCGAGGGATCGTAGATGTTGGTGATGTTGCCCGCGCCCGTCTGCGGGATCAGCTTCGGGGTGTTCGGGTTCTTCCAGTCCAGGTTGAATATCAGAGGATTGGTGTCCGAGCCGGCAGGTCCGTTGAAGTCTGCGCCCGAGTAGCCGTGGTCCTCCGAGGCCGAGCGAGCGACCGCAATGTCATAGTTCAACCACCATTTAGTGAAGACGTGCTTTCCGCCCGCTTCCAGGCTCCCGATGACTTCTACCGGACGGCGTATCGATGCATTGAAGGAGACGCTACCGAGATTGTCGCCTTGTGTGGCCGTATTGAACGCGTCGACCGTCGGACTGTAAACCCAGCGATCCCCGAAGTTGTCGAAGTGAGAATAGATTCCACGAACGAAAAGGCCGGAGAGTGGGCCCAGCTTGTAGTCGACGCTGCCGGTGAAGCCATAACGAGTGCGATAGTAACGGTATTCGCGAAGGTCAACGCTGGGAACGACAGGGACCAGGCCGTTTCCAGTGTCAAAGACGTCCAACGATGGTTCGATATCGTCGATGCCTCGGCCGTTCCAGTCGTAGCTTCCGCCAAACAGCACTCCCAGCTTCTTGTTAGCGCCGAAACGCTTGCCGACTGTTCCGTCGAATTCGGAGAGCGTACGGCCCCCGATGATCGGCGTGTAGCCGCCGATTCCGTTCAGGTAGAGAGTCGGCTTGTCTTCCGCCGCCTTGGTCACCAGGTTGACCGAACCGCCGATCGCATCCCCGTCCTGGTTCGATGAAAGTGTTTTGTTGATTTCGACCGACTCAACCAGATTTGCCGGAATGACGTCCAGCTTGATCTGACGGACATCGCCCTCTGGGGACGGAACGTTTAATCCGTTGATTGTTACGTTGCTGAGGCGGGGTTCCAGGCCGCGGATCTGGACGTACTTGCCTTCGCCCTCATCACGTTCCAGCGTGACGCTGGGCAGTCGGCCTAAAGCATCGGCGATGTTCGTGTTGGGAAGGCTGGTGATGACTTCTACAGGAAGAACCTGCAGGATGTTGTCCGATTCGCGCTCGCGGTTGATCGCCTCCACCTCGCCGTGCACTCGATCTGCCGTTACCGTGATTTCTTCTGCCGTGGTGGCAACGTTCAGTTGAGCGTCGGTCCTTGCGGCCTGTCCGGCTGCCACAGTCACCTTATTGCTATAGGTTGCGAATCCAACATAAGAAATCTGCACGGTGTACTCTCCGGGCGCAAGGCCTGGAATCGAGAACTCCCCTTGAGCATCCGTGGCTGTGACAATTCCTCCCGGCTGAATCTCGACGCGGGCGCTCTGCAGTACGGCGCCAGCGCGGTCGGTCACGCGACCGCTGAGGATGCCGGTCCCCCGCTGCGCTGCGGCCGAGATGACGAGGGATGCGACGATTGCCAGGAAGGTCACAACACTGGTTCTGAGTTGCCTGCCGAAAAAGCAATGCCTGCTATTCATCGGATGAGGTCCTTTTCGCGGAAGTGCTCACTGCTCAACGAAGTCCCGGTGGGGTGTGTCAGACAACACCGACTTCCCCAGGGAGAGATGAGATTGCCCCCACCGGACTTCCATTTGTGGCGTGAACAGAGACTGTAGGAAAGTGGTGTGAAGCGGGAATGAAAGGACCGTTAATATTTTTTCAGGTTACCTATGCCATTCATTCGAGCAGGCTCGTTTCAGGGCAAGGCGAACGCGTAGATTGCGCTGCCTGCTGCGATCGCCACGTATTCTTTACCATCCACTGCGAAGGCCATCGGTCCAGCGTAGACAGCCCCGCCCATCTGAAAGTGCCACAATGGCTTGAGCGATATGGCGTCGAAGGCGATGAAGTTGCCCTCCGCATCGCCACTGAAAACGAGGCCTCCGGCGGTTGAGAGAACGCCCGACCACGTCGGCGACGTGTGCTGGAACTTCAGCTTCACCTCGCCAGATGCGAGATCGATGGCCTTTACGAATCCGAGATACGGTTTAGCTTCTTCGGAGGGGAAGTAGGCGCTGCCGTAGAACGCATGTCCGGCCTCGTACGGTTGCGGCGCGGTGCTGAAGATGTCGCACTGATCGCGCGCGGTAACGTAGAACAGCCCGCTCTGCGGATCGTAAGTCGGCGGCATGTAATTCGTCGTACCCAGCGCTCCGGGACACACGGTGTGGCCTTCCAGCGTTGGAGAAGCCTGCTTGTTGGCGACAGGGCGTCCCTCGGCGTCTTTTGAGTCACTCCATGTCGTCTTCCCGTAGGGCATAGCAGAGATCAGTTTCCCCGTCGTGCGATCGATTACGTAGAAGTAGCCGTTACGGTCGGCCTGCGCGATCAACTTCTTTCCGCCAGCATCGATCAGCACCGGGACTTGCGTGGCATCCCAGTCATGCTCGTCATGTTTGGTGAACTGAAAATGCCAGTTCAGCTTGCCGGTGTCGGCATCGAGCGCGAGTAGGGAATTGCTGTAGAGGTTGTCGCCCGCGCGTCCTTCGCCGCGATTCGAGGGCGAAGGATTTCCCGTCGGCCAGAAAATCTGATTCGTCGCCGGATCGTAGGTCCCTATATTCCATGCTGGCGCGCCGCCTACCTTCCACGAATCGCCCTCCCACGAGTCATGGCCCGGTTCGCCAGGACCGGGGACGGTGTTGAAGCGCCATTTGCGTGCGCCAGTTTCCGCGTCGTAGGCGTCGATGAATCCGCGAATGCCGTACTCGCCGCCAGAGACGCCAATGATGATCAGATTCTTCACAGCCAGCGGCGCAACAGTGAAGCTGTAGCCGGTGCGATAGTCGGCGGCGGCGACGTCCCACACGACGGCGCCGGTCTTGGCGTCGAGCGCGATGACGTGGGCGTCAAGCGTTCCCATGAAGACTTTGTCGCCGAGAATGGCGAGGCCGCGGTTCACGCGTCCGCAGCACGGACGAATGTCGCCGGGTACCTGGCGCTGATACATCCAGATCGGGCGTCCACTGCGGGCATCGAGGGCGAAGGCGCGATTATCCGGACCTGTCGCGTACAGGATTCCGTCGACAACAAGCGGCGTTGTTTCGAATTTGCCCGTCGCTCCGGTCTGATAGACCCACTTGGCGGCGACGTGGCTGACGTTCGTGGTGTTGATTTGATCGAGCTTGCTGAAGCGCTGTCCGCTGTAGCCGCCGGAGTAGCTCAGCCAGTTCTGCGGCTCTTTGTCGGAATTGACCAGGCGATCGAAGGTGACCTGCGCGTCAGCCTGCCAGGCGGGAAGCATGGCGCAGAGCAGCGCGCCTAACGCGAGTGCGAGATCAGATTTCCTTCGCGCCCTTCGCGGCAATTCTTTGCGACCTTTGCGGTTGAGATCTTCGGTCTTTGCAATCACCACGCGAGTCGTCATTTCGCCCCCAAGCCGGCCAGGAAGGCCACGATGTCTTCGACTTCCCGGTCGCTCAGCACATCGGCATCGTACTTCGGCATGGCCGACTCGCCGCTTTTCTGGAAGGACTTCAGCTTGTCTTTCTCCAGCAGATGAATGTTCTCGGCCGAATCCATGATCTGCACGGTGAAGCTGTCTTCGTTGAGCGTAATGCCGGTGATCTTCTTGCCGTCCATGGTCACGACCGTGACGCTCTCGTACTCCTGAGGGAATTCCTTCGTCGCCTCAGTCAGGCCCCAGGCGAGCCGTCGGCTTGGATTGCGGATCGAGTCGACGAGCGCGTCGTGAGTGCGCGATCCGCCGGCCCCGGTTAAGTCCGGTCCCATCCTGCCGCCTTTGCCGGCGACCATGTGGCACATCGCGCAGTTGCCGTCGCCGTAGAAGAGTTCCTTGCCGTGTGCCGGATCACCGCTAGGTTTCGCTGACGCCCTAACCTCCTGGCTGCGGATGTAGGTGATGATCTGCCAGATCTCTTCATCGGTCATGCCAACGCCTTGACCGTTGGTGCCATTAGCGGGCATGGCTGTCCCCGGAATTCCGTTGCTGATGACTTGGAACATTTCCCCGTCGTTGTGCGTGTGTTTCTTCTGAGCGCGAGTCAGGTCGGGGCCCCGGCCGCCCCCGCGCGCGCCGAGTCCGTGACAGAGGGCGCAGTTGATGCGGAATTCGTATTCCCCGGCTTTGGCGGCTTTCGGATCGTTGGCCAACGGGTTCTGGCTGAATCCGCACGCGATCAAAGACAGGAACACCGCTCCTGCTGCCCACAGTCGTCTTGCCATGAATTCCCCTTGGATGGATTGGCGAAATTCTACGACATCCCCCTGAATTTGCGGCTCTGGAAATCTCGCCATAAACCGGTGGCGAACCCCGCCGGACATGTCCGGGGGATATCTGCCGATGGCACTTCCGCGTCTCTACACTGAAATCCTGTCGGCGAGTGGCCGATATTCCGAACAGGGGAAAGGCTTTTCCCTAGGCCGGCTAAGTTACTGATCTTTCAGCCCTTCCAGCGGAATGCTTCGGGCTGCGACAGGCCGAGATGAGCCAGCACGCGGAAGGCAAATTCGCGAGCCATCTCATCTAATGAAGCAGGGCGGTAGTAGAAGGCGGGGATAAGGGGAAAGATGGTCGCGCCGGCATCGGCGGCGCGGTACATGTTGCGGATGTGGATCTTGTTAAGGGGCGTCTCGCGGACACAAAGCACCAGCGGACGCTTCTCTTTGAGGGTGACGTCGGCAGCGCGCTCAATGAGCTGGGCGGCGACTCCGTTGGCGATGCGGGCCAGCGTGCCCACGCTGCAAGGGATGACCACCATGGCGTCAGCGGGGTAGGAACCGCTGGCCACGTTGGCTCCGATATCGGAGTTCGCTTGCACCTGAATCTTGCTCTTTGACGTCTTGGCAGACGAGCCCAGGACTTGGGCCACGAGATCGGACCGGCCTTTCAGGTCAAGTTCCTCCGCCATGACGCGCAGCGCGCTGTCGGACGCGATGAAGTTCACGGTTTTAACGCGCTCGTCACGTTCGACGGCGAGCAGGAAGTGCCGCAGGAAGATGGCGCCGCTGGCGCCAGTGGTGGCGATGGTCAGGTTCTGCGGCGGGTGGTTCGGCAAGTAGCCTCCGAGAGGGAACTCCGGAGCATAGGGATTTGAGGAAGCAGAAGTCAAGACGGGCGGGCTAAGGCTTCATGGCATCGATGGAGAATCTCCGGACGCGACGTAGCGCAGCACAATTACATGCGCTTGCCGGAGTGGAGCGCGAAATCCGCGCGCAGGATTCGCACGGGGAACGGAAATATCTTCGCGAGTTCAGCCGGGCATTCCGAACGTACGAATCCGTCGTGACCGGTGAAGATGTGCAAGCCACATTGCGCTCGGCTGACGTGGTACTGATCGGCGACTATCATGCATTGCCCGCGTCCCAGCGGTCGGCGGCTTCGCTGCTGGAGCAGCGAGCTCTGGCCGGGGATCGGCCCGTCGTGCTCGGCGTTGAAACCATCTTTGCCAGGGATCAGCACATTCTGGATGAGTGGTGGCGGCGCGAGATCGACGAGGCAGAGCTTCGGCAGCGCATTCGCTTTGACCTGGATTGGGGATATGACTGGGCTCCGTTCTACGATTTGCTGGTTAGCGCGCGGGACAACGCGGAGGCTTTGTACGGGCTCGATTGCATGCCGCGAGAGAACCTGCGCAAGATCGGGGCGCGCGACCGGCACGCGGCGCTGAAGATTGCCGAGATTCGCCAGCGGCATCCGAATGCCGTGGTCTACGTACTGTTTGGCGAATCGCATATGGCGCCTGGGCATCTGCCACGGGCCGTGCGCAAAGAGAATCCGGAGGCGAGAGTCGTTACTGTCCTTCAGAACATCGATAGGCTCTATTGGCGTGCAGCCGGGGAGCGTGCTGACAAGGTCGAGGCGGTCCGCGTGAAGGAAGACGTTCTGTGCGTCTTCAATGCGACGCCGCTCGAGAAGTACGAGAGCTATCGACTCTTCCTCGATCAGTGGAGCCGGTGCGACGACAGTCCGGATTACGCTCCGACGATCTACAACCTGATCGATAGTCTCGCGAATTTCCTCGAGATCAACCGCTACTCGCCCCACAACGGCACCCAGCCGAAGTTTCTGGTGGATATGTTGCCGGAAGTCTACGGTTCTGCCTCGGGAGCGATGTTGGGACGGCTGCTGCTACGCAAGGGCGTTACCGAGGAGGATCTGCACCGGCTACTGGCCCGCGTCGAAGAACGTGGCAGCACCTACTTGCCACAGGTCAACGCTTTCTATGTTCGCGAGTTCCAGATGATGCAGGCGGCCGAGGACGCGACGCGGTTTCTTCATCAGGCGTGCCAGGGATTGCCTCGTCGGTCGAATGGCGAAGTGCCGAAGCCGCCGGAGTCCGGCGACGAGTTGCGTGCGGCAGACCGTTTCTACGCGCGCTTGATGGAACACGCCATCGCGTATTTCGGATCGCGCGTGCTGTATCCGTCGCGGTCGGTCCCTGATGGCGAGGCGGTGCCGCTGAAACGTGCCGCTATCGAGAAAATGGCGCAGAGCGCGACGCGAACCGAGAATGGGGATCTCGACTCCGCCACACTCCAGATCGGACAACAGATCGGCAGCCAGATCTATGATGCGTACCTGGCGGGAAAGATCGCGCCCAGCGCCGTGCGGAGGCTGTTCCTCATTCACCTCGACGAACCAGGCGTGGCGCGTAAGGTCTGTGGCGGAGTGATTTCCAAACTGAAGGCAGTGGCTCGTCCGATGGTGCGCGCGGCGCATGCCTAAAACCAGCTGTCCGCCAACCGTTGACGGGTTCTTCAGGCTCTATAGTCAACCGGGCCCTTTCTCGGTGCTAATCTAGTTCTCGTCGGCTGCATGCCGACTTTCGAGAGCCGCTTGAACGCCGAATCCATCCGCCAGCTTTTTCAGCAGGTTCGCAAGGGAGCGATTACTCCCGATGAAGCCGTCGATCGGCTGCGCCATCTCCCGTTTGAAGATCTAGGATTTGCCAAAGTCGATCATCATCGCGCCCTGCGCGCCGGCATGCCGGAGGTGATTCTCGGAGAAGGCAAGACTCCGGCGCAGGTTGCGGGCATCTTCGCGCGTCTCGCGAAGCACGGGGGAAATATTCTGGCGACTCGCGCCAATGACAAGCAGTTCGCGGCGGTGAAGAAAAAGGTTCGCGGCGTGGAGTATCGACAACTCGCGCGAACGATTGTCTTGCACAAGGACGCAACCAAGTACGGCAAGGGAATGATCGCTGTCGTGTCGGCCGGAACCAGTGACATCCCGGTTGCGGAAGAGGCTGTGGTCACGGCCGAGATGATGGGCAATGAAGTCGAGCATTTCTACGACGTGGGTGTTGCCGGGATTCATCGGCTGCTGGCGAACCGCGAGGCGCTGGCGAAGGCGCGCGTGGTGATCGTTTGCGCGGGGATGGAAGGAGCGTTGCCGAGCGTAGTCGGAGGGCTGGTGGGTGTTCCGGTGATTGCGGTTCCGACCAGCGTCGGCTACGGGTCGTCGTTCAAGGGAATGGCTGCGCTGCTGGGGATGCTGAATTCGTGCGCGTCTAACGTCAGCGTCGTCAATATCGACAACGGATTCGGCGCGGGATACGTGGCGGCGCTGATTAATCGGTTGTGAAAAGCTGTCAACTATCACCTTTCGGCTTGATGGGACTCTCAACGGCGCGATCTTATGGAATCGCAACCATACGACTTGATGAAGCATGTCCTCGACGCTGGCTTTCCGTCGAAAACGGCGTCGCTGATTCATCTGTTTGTCGGCGGCTCACAATTGCACGGCGCCAAAGTCAGCGGGTACGACGACCTGGATATTTACGGCTGCTACATCGAGGCACCCGAGCGGATTCTAGGCGTGCTGCCGCTCCAGCACTTTGTGTGGTCTTCCGGTTCGGCAATGGAAAAGAACACGGCTGACGACGTAGACGTGACCACATACTCGCTGCACCGATGGGGAGAGCTCATTCGAAAGGGCAATCCTGCGATTTTGCACTATCTCTTTGCCCCGAATGTTCTCTCGTCGTCCGACACGTGGGAGCGATTCATTGGGTCACATCGCGACAGGCTTATTTCAAAAAGAGCCGCAAGCCAGTACCTCGGATTTGCAGCTTCCCAGAGGATGCGTCTGACCGGAGAACGCGGGATGGGGCGTCACGGCCAGCGTCCAGATCTGATCGAAAAGTACGGTTTTGATGTGAAATTCGCGATGCACTACGTTCGTCTGTTGGGCGAGTGTCGTGAACTTCTCCGTGAGCGCAGGGTTACGCTGCCGCGTCCTGAGAAGGAATTGTTGATCGATATACGGACTGGAAAATACACTCAGCAACAAGTGTTTGAAATAGGCGACGGACTAGCGCATGAGTGTGAGCAATTGCTTGAGCATAGCGACCTTCCTGATGCTGTGGACGCGCAGTTCTTGTCGCGTCAGATCGCCGATGCGTATCAATATCACTGGCGAGTAATGGGTTCGATCGATTCCTGAAAAACCCTCGCCAAAGAGCCCGACACTAATTCGTTCCTCATCCCAACGCTTTCTGTATTCATTTCTTGAGTTTAGCTGTCATGACGTTATCGTATGCCCCCTATCGTGATGACGATGTGTTCCTGCAGGAACATTTTTCGAGTCGCCGATTAACTGTAGATAGCGGGACAAACACAGCCACATCTACCTCTGCGCCAGTTATCTATTCGTAGCGCAACGCTGTCATCGGATCCACGCCTGCTGCCCTCTTGGCTGGAGCGGAACAGGCGATGGCTGCAACCACGGACAGCAGGGCCGTCACCGCCAGAAGAACTGTGGGATCGTGGGACGTGCCTTCCACCCAGCGTGCCAGGACTTTGTTCAGCGCAAGCGTGAGGACCACACCGGCTACGATGCCGCTGCCAACACTTGCGGCGATGGGCGAGAACGCGATCTTCAGTACGTGCCCGCTCCCTGCGCCGAGCGCGATCCGGATGCCGAATTCATTCGTGCGTTGCGCCACCGTGTACGAGACAACGCTATACAGCCCAACGGCGGCCAGGGCCAGCGCCAGCAGCGCAAATGCGCCGAACAGCCAGGCCACAAGTTGCTCCTGCTCGTACTCTTGCTGACCCGTGATCCAGTGATCCAGATCCTGAACCTGTCCGTTAATCTGCTGATCGGCATCGACCGAATTGACCTGCTTGCCCACGGCGTGCAACAGGCGCAGCGGAGACTGTTCGGAGCGAACGAGGATCTGTGTCCACATGCCCATCGACAACGTGTAGGGAACGAACGCTTCGGGAAGGATCGGGTTGCGCAAACCGTCGTCGCGCTTGTCGGCGACGATGCCAACCACCTGTAGCCATGAGTCAGCGTCGGGCGCGCTGAGGCGGAACGGTGGCTGATCCTTCATGTCGGGAACTCGGAGGGAACGGCCGATGGCGTCTCCATTCGGGAAGTACAGGCGCGACATGGTCTGGTTGATGACAGCCACGTGCGCCGCGTTGTGGTTCTCAGTTTCGTCCCAGATTCGCCCCTGCGCGAGCGGGATGCGCAGCACTGGAAAATATCCAGGGCTGACGAAGTTAATACGAACTTTCTGGTCGTCGCGTCGCGGCTGTCCGAGAACCTCGATGCCCGTATGCCACCCGTTCGAAGGCGGCGTCGCGTTGCTCGACATCGCTGCCATTGTCACACCGGGAACCGTGGCGGCTCGGTTGCGCAACTCCTCGAAATAGGCTGCCCGCGCCTTCCAGAGCGGATACGTCCCGTCGTGGACCGGTATTCCTACCGACATGACATTGTGCGGATCGTAGCCCAGAGGCGTATGGATGAGGTGTAGAAATCCCTGCATCGCGGCACCCGCGCCGGCCAGCATGAGCAGCGTCAAAGCCGTTTGCGCCCCGATCAGCACGCTATGCGTCACGCGACCTTGCACCACACCTACAATTTTTCGGGTACTGGATTGCATAACCTGGCTTACTTCGGGTCGCGAGAGTTGCAGCGCCGGCCACAGCCCGAACAAAATTCCGGTGAACACCGCCACCGCCACGCTAAAGATGAGTACCGGCAAGTTAATGCGGATATCGGCTTCGTGCGGGAACGAGTATTTCGGCAGCAGGTCCACGATCACGGCAAGCGCGCGATACGCCAGCAGCACACCGAGCCCCGCGCCGGTCAGCGAAAGCAGCAGCGACTCGGTCAACAATTGGCGGATGATGCGCGACCGGCTGGCTCCTATGGCCGTGCGGACTGCCATCTCGTGCTGACGAGCGGTACCGCGGGCCAGAAGCAGGATCGACACATTTCCACATCCAATCGCCAGCAGCAGAGCCACCGCGGCAAACAAGAGATATAACGTCCCACCTAAACGATGGACGAAGTCTTCATTCAAGCCGACCACGTGGAACTGGTATTGGCTGCTCGGGAAATGTTTGGGCGTCTCTTTGGCGAATTGCTGGATCAGCGGCAGCAGGGCTGCGTCCGCCATCGGGTGGGTCACGCCTGGCTTCAGGCGAACGCCAACGTAATACGCGCGGGCCGGATCTTGTGTGACCTTGAGCGGAAGATACACATCACCGTCGCCCCAGGTGAAGCGCGGAGCGGCAACGCCCACGATCGTGTAGGTCTTGCGGACCAATTGCAGCGTCTGGCCCACAACGCCAGGGTCGGAGTTGAAATGCCGCTGCCAGAATTTATAGCTGAGCACGACAACCGGCTGGGGATCCTGGCCGTCGATGGCGTCGGAAGGAATGAATCCGCGGCCCAGCACCGGCGGGACACCAAAGAAAACGAAACTATTGGAAGTCAAGTAGACCGCTTGAGCGTCTTCGGGAAGATCGCGTCCCGTAACCGTCAGGCTCCAATCATCCTCCGCGAATGCATCCTCTACGACCGGGGACTTGCGAATCTGCTGCCACTGTCCGCCGGTCAGCCCGAATCCCATCTCCTGATGGTTTGCGTCCAGGAGTCGCATGTGAATCATGCGGTCGGAGGCCGCATAAGGATAGGGATTCATCATGATGGCGTACACCACGCTAAAAACCGCCGTGGTCGCGCCGATGCCCAAGGCGAGGGAAATAACAGCAGTCAAGGAGAATCCCGGGTTCTTGAACAGCTGTCGCAGATGAAAGCGCACGTCCGCCAGCAGAGTCTGCATGTGTCGTTACCCCACAGCTTGGACGCAGACCGTGCATCTGTGTCACCAACAGATCCACCGTTTAAGTCGTTAGATTTTCAGGGAGAATGATCTGTGCGGGTGGATTCGTTTCGTTCGCTTTCGTGCCGCAGTGTCCGTTACCGGACAGCCGGAGCCTTCTCTTCTAGTGGTCTGTCCTGTAGGGGGGCCAGTGCGCCAATGCCGCGCAAGTTGAACTCCGCCACCGCCATGGCGACCGTCTGGGCGGGCGGACGATCCGCGGCAGGTTGCTCAAGCCAATGAAAAACTGACTCGTAGACGCTGCCTACCCAGCAACGGGCGACGAGTGCGGGATCGATCGGAGGCAGTGCGACCCGTACCTGCGAAAGCGCCACTTCGACGGAGCGGGCATGACTGTCGATGATCCTCCGGCGAATTCGCTGCAGGCGGTCGCTGAGTCCTGAAGATTCCACAATGAGAATGCGCGATTCGTCAGGGTTTTCGGCGAGGAAGAGCACCAGGCGTTCGACCGCAGCTCGCATGTGCTGAAGCGGATTCTCTCCCGCCGCAGCAATCGCGCTGTTCAGGGCGTTGGCGATCTTCCCGCCGAACGCTTCAAGAGCGGCGGCAAAGACGTCTTCCTTATTGTGGAAATAGAAATAGAAACTTCCAGTAGAGCTACCGGACGCCTTCACGATCAAGGGCACGGTGGTCGCATGGTAGCCGTGCCTTCCAAACTGCCGGATGGCGACCTCAAGCAAGTGTGCCCGGTGTGCCTCTTTGCGCTGCGCCATCTTGGGTGTGGTGTGGTAAACCATCGAGCGATGCCTCCAGTCCAGCGCGAAAATCAGGAAACCGCGGAGCGAACCCGAGTTCGCGCTTGATCTTTCCAGTGGCCAGCACCTTGGGCGTGGTCAAGAGGCGCAGGGCGTGGCTGGTCAACACCGGCCGACGGCCCGCAACCATGCTGGCCAGCCGATGACCAAGCATGTAACTGTACACGAGCGGAAGCGGCAGCCTCATCGGCGGACGCGCGCCGATTCTTCCGGCAAGATGACTGACAAAGGAATACCACGTTCCAGCCTTGTCGTCGGCCACGTTGTAGACGGAGACTCCTATAGGTGCCTTACTCGCGGCAAGGAGAAACGACTCGGCTACGTCTTCGACTTGAACGAAGCTCAAAGGGACACAACCGGTGCCGGGCCATGGACAGAAGCCGCTCCTGAGCCGTGTGGTCAGTTCATCGAGAAGACGGCTGCATGGTCCATAGACTTCGCCAATGCGCAAGAACACGACGCTGCAGTCGGGGACCTCGTTGGCCATCTGCAGAAACAAGCGTTCCACCTGGAGTTTGACGCGTCCGTAAGGAATGACGGGCTTGGTCGGTGCTTGCTCGTTGGCCTCACCCTGGATCGGCCCATACACTTCTGCGGCACTTGCCAGAATCCAGCGAGGAACTCCGCTGCGGCGGCCCCAGGCAAGCACGTTCTGAGCAATCTGAAGGTCGCAGTCCGCCAATTCGCGCGCGTTCGCGCCCGCATAGCCGCCGGCGGGGTGCAGGACCACATCGGGCACCGGCCAGTTCTCGATTGGCTTCCGCAGATCGCAGACTAGTTTAGCTTCGGGACTTGGCCGTCGCGCGGTTCCGGTCACCTGCCAGCCAGCCTGGCGCGCACGCCTCACGACGGCGCTACCGATTAATCCTCCTGCTCCTGTAACGAGGACATGCATCGCCTTCACCTCGTCCTGGTTAAATGAACCAGGCTCACTGTGACGTGATCCTCTAACTGGCCCATTTCGCGAGCCGTGGTCAGCGCACGCGCTACGCCTTCGTGATCGGCGAGCGCGACATATTGGGGAAAGATTCTCGGCTGATCGAGACCGCCAAAGCTGCTCCCGGTATAAAGCAAGGCGAAATCGAAGCCTTGCCCGGGCAAGGCAGGCTCGAGAAACTGAAAACTCGAGTAGCTGCCTGGCTTTCCGACGGCCTCTTCAATCGCCGGGCGCAGGTGCTGCTCGAAGTCCTGGCGCCAGAGTTCGCTCATCCCAGGTTTGCAACGAATCTGCACCAGGATCGCCGGCTCGGTAATGTGCGGCACGGGATCGCTATGAATGACCTTCGGCGAACCGGCCAGTGTCCCAACCAGTACTAGGGCAACGATGAGCCACGCCGGGACAGGTATCCTCAGGCGCCTCAGCCATGCCCGCAGTTTCGCGAGGGAAGGCCGCAGGGGAGCATTGCCAGTCGCGACTAAAGCGACGATAGCCACCAGGACCATCAGGCAAACAGATCGAAGCAGCAGGCTCAGACCGGCGCCGTACAACCAAGCTCCCAGGATCATCTGGGTGCGTGATGGCGAAGGTGCCGACTCCGCATGGCTCTCACGAAAGATCAGCGTCCAGGAATACCAAACTGCAAGAGCAGAACCGGCGAGCAGCAAAGCGGCCGCTAGCAGATCGGTCCACCCGGGAAGGCGCCAGAGAAGTGCCAGGCGGCGGTCGAGCCACAAACCCAGCCGGGGAAGAGCGATGACGTAAAGGAATAATCCTAGAAGTGAAAGCAGTAGGGAGGAGAGATGTTTACGCATTACAAAAATAGAATGACATGTCATTCTATTGTTGTCAACACAAAAACTTCAGGCAGCAACTCAACGCACGTAGTTCGGCAAATGCCGAGTCCTGATACAAACTGATTGCGCGCTGCATCGGTCAGCTAGTGTGGGGAACCGTTCAGAACCGTGTTTACCAGATCGCCGAGTTGATCCGGAGTGAATCGATTGCCTTCGATATTGGCCACGAGTTTCCCCCGGCGATCGATGACCGCGGTGTGCAGCGTATGGTTCATCAGACCTTCTTCGGGGAAGTAATCCATGCCGAACATGCTGGTAACTCGCCGGACATCGGGCACTTCGCCCGTGAGGAAGTGCCAGGTCTTGGGATCGGCTCGCCAATTCTCGGCGTAGTGGGCCAGTTGTTCGGGATGATCGCGTTGCGGGTCGAAGGTTACGGTCAACAAAACCAGATCGCGGCCGAGCTGTTCTTTGAAGCGCCGCTGCAAAACGCCAAAATTGTTGGAGATGCGATAGCAGTAGTTGGGCAACGCGCAACTGGTGTAAATGAAATTGAGAGCGACAACTTTGCCCGCGTACTGCGATAGAGAGATGCTTTGGTGCAACTGATCGATCAGCGTGAAGTCTGGCACCGTTGCTCCGGCCGCGAGCTGTTTCGACGCTGAAGGGTCGGTGGCGTCAATGCGCCCCAACATCTTGAGACGCCGTGCGGTCAACGGGTCCTGCTCCACGCTCTCGTAAGCTTGCACTTCAATGTGCTCGGCATACGTAGAGTCCTTGTCCACGACCAATGTGAAGCTGACCATGGCACCGGGCGTAAGGCCGTCGAGTTCCTTGCCATCGTGCACGTCAAAAGGCATGGTCATGGCCTCCATGTATCCCGGGATGCTATCGCAGGATAGGAGGACGGTTTTGTGCGCAGGATCCACTTTCAGGACCATGCCGCGCGTGGCGTAATGTTGTCCAGCGCAGCAACACACCGACGAAAGCACGACCGCAGCCAGTCTCCAACCCTTCATCAATCCATTTCCTTCCGTAACGGCTGATTCACCGCTGTTGGGACGCCTCCGGGATGTTTCGCCATTTCGTTCCCGTTTCGTTTGGGTCCCCCGAGCCGATATGGCTTGCGATCGAGCTTGGCGTACTCCTGGGCGAATTCGGTGATCTCAAGAAACTGATTCTTGGCGACATTCGCAAAATGCTGGCGCGTGTTGCTGGTCGGCCACCAGATTTCAATGTCGAGAATGCGCGCGTCTTTACCGAGCCCTACGTGTTGCTGCAGCGGAGAAGCGCCAAAGGAGCCACCGCTGCCGACGGTGCGATAGATCGATCGGATTCCCGTTCCCTTGTTCTCGACCGTGACCTTGATCCGGGCGCCGATGGCAGCGCGATTTGTCCTGGTGCCCACGAGCTTCAGGCTGATCCAGTCGTTTCCGTGGCCGGGATTTTCGAATACGCGGAGCGCATGGCTATCTCCAATCGTCGCGCCTCCGACTTCGAAGATGATGTCCTCGTCCCCACGGTTGTCCAAATCGGCAAAGGCAACTCCGTGACCCTTGTGCCACTCGCCGGTGCCCGACGACGTGGTGACATCGACAAACTGCTTTCCGCCCTTGTTGTGAAGCAGCACGCTGGGTTTCAGCGTGACGTAGGAGGGATTTCCGGTTCCCAGAAAGATATCGAGGAAGCCGTCGTTATCGATGTCGCCGAAGTTGGAACCCATCGGCATGTACACCTTGTCGAGGCCGACTTCCTGAGTGACGTCCTGGAACTTGCCATTGCCAAGGTTGCGGTAGAGCTTCAGCGTCGTCGCGTTGTGTGGGAGGTGAAGGTAGGTACGGGCGGTTTCGTCCAGCGACAGAAAGTAACTGGTGGCGAAGATGTCGGGCCAACCGTCATTGTCGTAGTCGAAGAACCAGGTCGCGAAGCCGCGGCCAGAGCCGGGAACGCCCGCTGCTTGCGTAACTTCAGTGAACGTACTGTCGTGATTATTGTGGTAGAGAATGTCATCTCCACCCAGATTGGAAACATACAGGTCGGGATATCCGTCGTTGTCGTAGTCGCCGGCGGCCACGCCTTTGGTTAAGAACGTCCGATTGACTCCGGCGGCAGCGGAGATGTCCTGAAACGTGCCGTCGTGATTGTTCAGAAAAAGTTGGGCCGGTTGTCCCTCGTTGCCGACGAAAAGATCAAGGAAGCCGTCGTTATTGACGTCGACCCATACAGCCGCCTGAGTGGCAGTGGGCTCACCCAGGCCACTGGCAACGGTTACATCGGTGAAGGTGCCATCACAATTGCTGCGCAGTAAAGATTTCCGCTGCGGGATCTCCCAAGCGCCCCGCAGCACAAGTATGTCGAGGCAACCGTCGTTGTTGTAATCGGTCTGGATGATGTTCAGGCCTCCCAACTGGTCCGCCAGTCCAGCCTTTGCGCCTTGTTCGGTGAAGGTTCCATCCCCATTGTTGTGAAAGTAGTGCATTGGTCCGCAGCTATCAAAGCTGGATGTGACGACATCGAAGCGGCCATTGTTTTCGAAGTCATCCACGATGACTCCTCCGGCTGTCGAAAAGGAATTGAGGCCTGCCTCCACGGCCACGTCGCGAAATCGCCCGACGTCTTCGGAAGAGTCGAAAATTTTGGGAGAAATCAAATACTTCGCTGGCACCTTGTCAGGGTAGGCGCCGATTGTCATGTAGGCGAGGTTTAGCAGCCATCTGACTTCCAGTTCATCAGGCTTGCTGGCCAGATACTTGAGAAGGTATTCGATCGCCTTCTGAGAGTCCTGCTTGTTGGCAAATGCACTACTGGGGTACATGGGAAGAAGGCAGCGATCTCCGGGAACGCGATACTCTCCGTTTTCCATCTCGGACTTGTGCAGGTAGGCCACGCCGAGAGACTCGTCCATTTGTGGTTCAGCGGCAGAATCGGTTGTGGTGGCGATTTCCAAAGCTTTTTCGTATTGGGGGATGGCACGCTCCATATCGCCCAGATAGGAGTAGATCTCGCCGAATGAATAGTAGGTATTTAGCAGGTCGATCGGACTCAACGCCTCACGCTCTTTCTGGTTGGCGGGAGAGAAGAACCGCTCCATCGACTCTTTTTCATGCTTCAGGGACTGCTTGCGCATCTCGCAGATCTGTATAGGGTCCCGGTCCCATCCGGGCGGCTTGGCGAAGTTGTACAGGCCTACTTCGGCTTCCAGAAATCCACCGACACCCCAGGTTTGCTTCACACTGCCGATCGAACTGGTGGCAGGGGTTGCCATCGCCATGGCGGCACTGGATGAGTGCTGCGCCTCTTCCACTTTAAGAATGGCGAAGCCGAGCGGGCTTTTGACGATCCCAGTGGTGTGGCCTGGAACCACTCCAACGAGTGCGTCTCTCAGTTCAGGGCGAAGCGAAGACAGGACGATCATGCCCAACGATCCACCTTCGCTCGCGGTCGGATCGATCGATTTCCTCCGCGCGAGGTCCGCGAAATCGCCTCCCTTCTTCAGTTCGGCGGCGATCTCCTGAGCTCGCTCGGCGGAGTCGACGACTATGATCCGGAGGTTGACTGCTGCGGAATCCTTAGCTCCAGCCGGCGAGGAAACCTGGGAGCAAAGGGGCATAGAAAGAGACACGATCGGCAGGAGGATTTGCGCAAAACGCACTCTCAAAAACAAAACTGCACCCCAGAGTAGACAATTCGGTCGAGAATGAGTGGGATTGTCCCCCAGAACCAGCCAAGGGAACATAGTGTGAAGTTGTTAACGAAAAAACATTAGCCAAAGGGGCGCGACTGTCGTCCGCGCCCCCTTCACCGCTACCCCAGCTTCTTCCTGCAAACTGCTGTCAGCTCTTTGCCACCTGCAGTTTGTTCTCGACGGAGAACGCGCCGAAGACGCCTCCGGCACGGATTCCGGCGATATTCTTGTCCATGGTGCTATCGACCGAACCGTACAGGACCAGGTGGCCGTTGGTCACGACGATGCGGATCGGCTGCGCCGGATCCATGGCGTACTTGCTCAGGACGGAATCGCCATAGATCGCGCGCAACGCCCGGAGACGCACGCCGTCGTCGAACGGCGAAACCGGCGCGGTCGAGACGTTGTCGATCACGTCCTTGACACCCGGCATGGTGGCGATTTCGGCCAGCGCTTCCTCACGGCCAATCCCGGTACGGTCCTGGCCTTCGATCGTCACTACGCCGTCCTTCACGCCGATGGCGAAAAAGTCGAATGCACTGTCATAGCCCTCGCGGACGTAGGTCAGCTTCTTCGCCAGCTTCTGCTCGAGCTGCGCGTCAGGCACATTCGGGCCCGCCACGGTGATCAGGTTGCGGACCCCCTGCGCGTTCGGGCTCTTGCGGGCCAGCTTGCCGGCATCGAGCTTGCGCTGATAGAGATCCACAGTTCCGGTGAGGGTGACGATGCCATCCTCAACGGAAGCTTTGACACTGTTGTACTGACTTTTGGACGCGAGCTTCTGCGTCACCGTGTTCTGAAGTTGGACGTCGTAGCGGGATGCCGCTCCCGTCTCGGCCATGAGCATCGCGCTCAGCAGACCGATCGCTAGCAGAGCACCCGCCAATCTTTTGAGATTCAGCTTTCCAGTCATACGGTCACCTCCTGACCCATTGACAATTCTTTACTAATTAACCATCTGGTTAATTCCTTCGATGCTGCGCTCTCGAGTGAGGATGCACGCGTGTGGCCAGTGCGAGCGCAATAAAAGAAGAGGGGAAGCGATGGGGCGGGCGCAACTTTTCGGAGCGGCCCGGGTTAGCGGCTGCTGCTGGTTATTGTTCAGTTTTGACGCTGCTGTTGAGGAAACTGAACGCGCACTACTTTCCAATAGCCGACCAATCCGTCAACAGAATTGGCTGGCCATCTCTGACGATGGTGGAGTAGACGTTGTCGAATCCCTTGTGATCGGTCGAACTGTAATTCAGGATCAGCCTCGGACCCAAGCCGGCATTCATTTCGTGAATGGACTCGACGGCGGCGATGAACTTTTCACGAGTCAGATCCTTGCCTGATCGTTTCAACCCTTCGACTAGCACCATGGCATCGACGAACCCTTCCAGGCTCACGAACGTGGGGGACTCGCCCGGGGAATACTGGGCGAGGCACTTTCGGTACAGCTGAACTGTCGGGTAATCGGTGCGATCATAGGGCGGCATCACCTGGGTGATCAGGGTGCCTTCAGCATCCGGGCCGGCCTCTTTGATGAACTCCTCGGTACCGACAAAAGATACTGTCAAGAACTGCGGCTTCCAGCCCTTCGAGTGCGCTTGTTTCACGATAGCGGCAGCCGGCGCATAAGGCCCCGCAATGACCACCGCTTGCGGATGTGCGGCCATAACCACGCCGATGCCAGCGCCAACGTCGACGCTGTTGCGGACGAACGTGCCAAGCGCTGTCGGGGACGCGTTGTGTTTCTGCAAAGCCAGCTTCACGCCGTCGAGCACGGCTTTGCCGAAGGGGTCGTCCTGATAAATGACGCCAATCCTGCGAACGTTCGATTCCCAGAGCTTGTCGACTTGCTCGCGCGTTTCGTCGTAGTACGAAGCACGCACGTTAATGATTTCGTGTTTCAGCGGCTCATAAAGGAGTTGCGCACCGGTGAAGAGTCCGACGACGGGGATCTTTTCCTCCTGTGCCAGCGGAACGTAGACCTTGGCGGTAGGCGTGCCCACGAAGAATCCGAGAGCGAACACACCTTCTTTGGTCATGCGCTTGAAGCAGGCCGGGGCGCGATCCGGATCGTAACTGTCGTCGAATGCCTGCAGCTGAATCTTGCGTCCGAATACGCCACCACCATCGTTGACCATGTGGAGATAGGCGGAGGCGCCCAGCACCGTTTGCCGGCCAAGGAAGTGCGCTGGACCGTCGAGCGCGGAACAGGACCCAATCAGGATGCTCTCGTCGGTTACGCCCGGCGTCTGCGCGAACGAAGGAATACCAAACTCTGCAGTGAATAGCGTCAACACGGTGACGCCCAAAAATATGGCTACTTCTCTGGCAGCACGACGGCTCATTTCCCCATCTCCTCGTACAAGTAATTCCCCCGCACTGGGCGACACTCGTTGAGGGTTCCGAAGTTGTTACGTGCGCGAGATTGGTTTGCTCATTGTGCCACGGTTGATCAGCGTTCGTTCCCGATGTAATCCACCAAAGTAACCAGGCCACGCATCGAATTCCGGACTTTCCCGGGCTCCGATTACCCCAGTAACTTTTTAGCCTTTGAGCCGCGTTCTACGATGCATTTGCGCTGCGAAGCTCGGAGGGGGAGCCGCGCATGGGCGAACGTGTCACCAAACAGCAGCCGGCTGGCCTGGTTCACGCCGCGCGCCTGAAGAAGGCGCGTGCAAATGGCGTCCCACCCTCGTTTCACAATCCCGAAATCCCGAGCAATGGATCACGTCTGGACGTCTCGCCCGGTGCTGACGCGGCGTTCGTCGCGGACTGCGCCGAGAGCGCGGACACGCGTGTCCAGTTTTTCGAACAGATGTTTGAGGCTTCACCCGATGCGCTCTGCATTGCGGATCTCAAACACCGGGTCTTGTGGGCAAACCGCGCGTTTGCGGCCATGTTCGGATACTCCGTTTCTGAGATCACCGGGCACACGGTAGAAAACCTGGTCGTTCCTCCCAATCGTCTGGCTGAGTCGAACTGGGTGAATGAGGCGCTGGCGAGGGGCGAGCGCGTAACCCTGGAGACCAAGCGACGCCGCAAAGACGGCACGCTGGTAGACGTCTCAGTGTCGTGTGCACCACTGCTTCTCGATGAGCAGGTGGTGGGCATCTACGTCGGCTATCACGACATCGCGGACCGCAAGCGGGTGGAGACGTTGAGTTCGGCGCTCTATCGCGTGGCGGAGAAGAGCAGCAGCGCCCACGATTTACAGCAGTTCTTCGCCGCCGTGCACGGCATTGTCGATGAGTTGATGCACGCGCAGAATCTCTATGTCGCGCTCTACGACTCCGCAACCGATCTGATCAGCTTCCCATATTTTGTGGATGAGCAAGACTCGCCGCCTGCGCCCAAGAAGTTAGGCCGTGGGCTAACCGACCATCTCATTCGCAGCGGCGAAGCGCTGCTGGCTACGCCGGAAGTGTTGCAGGCGATGGAGGAACGCGGAGAGGTGGAGCGGAAAGGTTCGCGCTCGCTGGATTGGATGGGTGTGCCTCTGAAAGTGAACAACCACACCTTTGGCGCACTCGTCGTACAGACTTATTCGAGGAATATCCGCTATGGCGAGCGGGACAAGGAGATTTTGACCTTCGTGGCGCGGCAACTGGCCAGTGCGGTCGAGCTCAAGCGTAACGAGCAGGCGTTGCGAAGGTCGGAGGCGCGGTATCGCTCGCTGGTGCAGAGCTCGGTGTACGGCATTTACCGGTCGAGCCTGGAGGGGCGCTTCCTGGATATGAATCCGGCGCTTATCACAATGCTGGGCTACGACTCGGCCGAGGAGGTGCTGCTGCTCGATCCCGAAAAGGACGTGTTCGTGCAGCAGGAGGAACACGACCGATTAGTCGAAGAATTCCGGCGGACAGGCCGTGTCGACGGATATGAAGTGAAGTGGATGCGCAAAGACGGTCATGCAATCACGGTGCGCATCAGCGGACGAGCGGTGAGCAGCGCCGAGGAACCGGCCGACGTACTCGAAGCCATCGCCGAAGATGTCACGGATCGCCGGGCGCTAGAGGATCAACTCCGCCAATCGCAGAAGATGGAAGCCGTAGGCCGCCTTGCGGGCGGCGTTGCCCACGATTTCAACAACCTGCTGATGGTCATCAGCGGATACGCGGAGGTGATTCTCGCCTCAGTGGATCCGGGCAATCCCGTGCATGAGAAGGGTCGGGCCATCCAACTCGCCGCCGATCGGGCTACGACGTTGACGCGACAGCTCCTCGCGTTCAGCCGCAAGCAGTTCCTCGAACTGAAAGTAGTGGAAGTGAACTCGATTGTGCAGGACATGGAGCGCCTGTTGCGGCCACTGATCGGCGAGAACGTCGAACTGGTGACGATTCTCTATCCGGAGCCGGCACACACGCGAGCCGACGCCGGCCAACTGGAGCAGGTCATCATGAACCTGGTGGTCAACGCCCGGGACGCGATGCCGGGCGGCGGCAGACTCACGCTCCAGACCGAGATTCTGGTGGTCGACGAGAACCATCGCCGCGGACAGCACTTCATCCGCCCCGGCGACTACGTGATGCTGTCCGTAAGCGACACCGGCATGGGCATGGATCGCGAGACACAGCTGCGAATCTTCGAGCCGTTCTTCACCACGAAAGAGAAGGGCAAAGGTACAGGGCTGGGACTTTCTACCGTGTACGGCATCGTAAAACAGAGCGGCGGATACGTCATGGTCGAGAGCGAAGTGGGGCACGGGGCCACCTTCCATATCTATTTGCCGCTGGTGAATGAAACGGCCGAGAGGCACTCAGTCTCTGCGCCGGCCGCTGCCCTGGGCGGGACGGAAACGGTGCTTCTCGTCGAAGACGAGGATTCGGTCCGCCAGTTAGTGTGCGACACACTCTCGACCAAGGGCTACCGGGTGTTGCAGGCCGAAAACGGTGAGGCGGGCATGGCTGAGGCGGCACGACACAACGGCAAGATCGATCTGGTGATCAGCGACGTGGTGATGCCGGGCATGAGTGGCCGCGACATGGTCAAGCAACTGCTGGAATCCCGCCCGGGGACGAAGGTCCTCTATCTTTCCGGATATACCGAAGACGCGGTCATCAGCGAGGGCTCCATCGAAAAAGGTACCGCGTTCCTGCAGAAACCCTTTACGCTGCAGAGCCTGTCCCGCAAGGTCAGGGAAGTTCTCGGGTAGTCGCCCGCCGCCCTCTTCCAGCGAACTAACAGCCAAGTCCCGTTGCAACTTTTTCTACCTTTCGGCGTCACATTGGCTGCGGGCATAGAATAGCCCGGTATCCGACTGTGGACAGGCAGTTTGGGCGGAGTGGGGGGCCGATGCTGATCAAGAAAGCGCAAGACATTCGTTCTTCGGAAATCACGCCGAAGAGTCTTTACGTCAATCGGCGCAAATTCCTCGCGGAAGTGGCGATGGCCGGAGCTGCGACGGCAGTTGGCCTGGGAGTGAAAGAGGCAGTCTCGCCGTCGAAGAGCGTGCTGGCGGGCAATAAGATCGACGGAATCAAGAAGAGTCCGCTGAGCACGACAGAGACGATCACGCCCTCCAAGGACGTCACCCACTACAACAACTACTACGAGTTCTCCACCGAGAAGGACGAGCCTGCCGAGCTGGCGAAGAATTTCCGCACGCGGCCGTGGAAAGTGAAGATCGACGGGCAGGTCGAGAAGAAGCAGGAACTCGACATCGACTCCATCCTCAAGATGGCGCCGCCTGAGGAACGCATTTACCGGCATCGTTGCGTGGAAGGCTGGTCGATTGTCGTACCGTGGATTGGATTCTCGCTGAGCGAGTTGATCAAGAAGGTGAACCCCACAAGCAAGGCCAAATTCGTCGAATTCACAAGCCTCTACGATGTCGCGCAGATGCCGGGGCAGCGCCGCGCAGTCCTGCAATGGCCGTATGTCGAGGGCTTACGCATGGATGAGGCCATGAATCCGCTGGCCCTGCTCTGCTTCGGGATGTATGGAGAAGACCTGCCCAATCAGGATGGCGCCCCGCTGCGCATCGTGCTGCCATGGAAATATGGATTCAAGAGTGCGAAAGCGATTGTGCGCATCAGCTTTACGGAGAAGCAGCCGATCAACAGCTGGAATTTATCTGCGTCGAACGAATACGGGTTCTACGCCAACGTGAATCCGAACGTCGACCACCCACGCTGGAGCCAGTCCAGAGAACGGCGTCTAGGCGAACTCACCAAGCGGTCCACGCTGATGTTCAACGGCTACGGCGACCAGGTGGCGAGTCTCTACAGCGGGATGGACTTGAAGAAGAACTACTGAGTGCAGTGATCAGCAATCCGATAGAAGCTATCTCATAAATGGCTTCAGGTAGGGAACGGCTTCAGCCGTGCCGCCCCGAGCCGCCAAACCCGAGGGGTTTTAGCCCCTGAGGTCAACGACCACTGCCTTTTATGCATCGATACTTCAAACCCGTTGTCTTCCTCGCTTGCCTTGTGCCGGCCGGCAGGCTTGTCTGGCTCGGATTTCACTCTGGATTGGGAGCGAATCCAATCGAGTTCATCACGCACTCGACAGGCGACTGGACGCTGATCTTCCTCTTGGTCACGCTGGCGATCTCTCCGCTGCGCAAGCTGACGCGACAGTATTGGCTGATCAGCTTCCGGCGGATGCTGGGCCTCTACGCGTTCTTCTACGGATGCCTGCATCTGATGATCTGGGCGTGGCTCGACAAGTCCTTCGACGTTCAGGAAATGCTGCACGACATCGCCAAGCGCAAGTTCATCACTGCTGGAATGACGGGACTGGCGCTGATGATCCCGCTGGCGCTGACTTCGACCCGGTGGGCAATCCGCAAGCTGGGCAAGCGGTGGCAGCCACTGCACCGGTTGATCTATTTCAGCGCAGCCGCCGGAGTGATTCACTACATCTGGCTGGTCAAGGCTGACCTGAAGAAACCCCTCGAGTATGCAGCGGTGCTGGGAGTGCTGCTGCTTTACCGTGTGGCGGCCTGGATTACGGCGAGAATCTCAGCGGATGCAGCCCGAAGAACACAGCGTGCTGAATCTGTTGTGCCGGCAAAATAAAAAACCCGTCCGAGCCTGACGCCTGGACGGGAATATTCCCTGCGGCTTGCGTTTCGCTTACTTATTGCGCCAGGCTTTCTTTGCTCTCGCCTTTGCCAGCGTGCTTCGTACTGTCGCCAGGTGCGCGGCAGCAAGATTCGATTTGGCAGTGGCACTCTGTGTCTGGAGCGCACCAACTCCGAGCTGCGTCCCATCCAACTCGATGAAGAGCGCGTTTCCGCTATCCACCGTGTAGTAGACGCCGGTAAAGAAGTTCGAGCTGATGACGCCGGCGCCGGTCGCGGGGGAATCCGGTGTGTAATTTCCCGTCAGCTTGTTCTTGAACGAAGTAGAGCCCTGATCGTTGACGTCGATGACGCCGGTCAGCGTAGTCGTAGTCGCGCTGAATTCCGCAATGTCATCCTCGGTTGATTGGCCCACCGCGGTGAGATCGAACCCATAACCCTCGTTCGCAGCCAGGGCAGTCGTGCTTTGGGTAAATCCGACGCCGCTGGTAACGCCGTTTCCGTCGACTTCGACCAACTGAATGCCGCCATCGGAGGGATAGGCTGCGAATACGAACGTCCCAAGCGCTCCGCCCACGCCGTTCTCGAAATTATTGACTTGAATCAGATAACGGCTGCCGCTGGCCGTGATGCTGCCATCGAAGGCGAGCGGGTTCGTATCGGCGGTGCCTCCGTCGTTAAAGTCTTCGCTTCCACCCGAGATCGTGCTGGTTCCGTCCGAGGTCATGAAACCACCCACTACCAGGGGAAAGCCTGTCGCGTAGTCTTCGCCACCCATGGTGAACACGATCTGACCCGCCGGAAACTGAGGAAGTGATTGCTTGAACAGATCGCCCGCAAGAATGGGGAACCCGTCGGTCTCGATGACTTTCATATGCGTCGCGTCAATCGGATAGACGTCGAAGTTCAGCGTGCCGCTGCCGGTCACCAGGGTTGCGGTGCCGGGGGTTCCGGACAAGACGGATGACCCGGTGGTGATAGTGAGCAACGACGGAACACTGTTGCTGTTGTAGTCCATGGAGCCGGTCGCGTTGCCGTCTGCATCCAGAGTAACAACTCCGGCGGAGGCTGCCGGAATCCCGCTGCCTGTGGTTACGCTGATGCCGGAGATTCCGGTGAGGCCCCAGACGAAGAACCCAGCGGCTGGCTGGGCGGTCGAAGTCTGCAGATCGAAGGAGCCGCTGCCGCTGCCGTTACCGTCAAATTCAGTAATCAGCCCGTGCGAACTCGAAGACAATACGAAGTCTACCTTGATGAAACTGCCGAGCGGCGTGCTGGTCACGAGCATCGCCTGCCCTCGGCCATCGGCTGTGACGGAATATGTGCCGCTCGTAATTGGGTTGGCCACTACGGGCGCAGTGAGCGCCGAGGAGTTGATGTCCAGGGTTCCTCCCGTGATGGAACCGGAACCGTTCGCGGTGAATGTTCCCGCCATGGCAATGAAATCGGAGTTTTGGTCACTGACACTGCCAATGATGGAAAAGACGTAAGTGCCGGTCAGATTGCTATTCGTGAATCCGCCGCTAGGGGGCGGATTTACGGCTGGACTGCTGGAACCGCAGCCCGCCAGGACTGCAAGTGTGGAAAGAATGACAGGAAGGAGAATCCGATTGCGTAGCAGCATAACAACCCCCTGATTAGGCTTTCGCGCGGAAAAGGTTGGACCTTGGGCTCAGACTAACACGTGTCCCTTGCCAGTTGTGTCAACCCGAATCCGAAGAATTAGTAGCGGCGGATGACCAAAGTTTTCGGGGGCTTTACATCTATTTACAGAGCAGACAAAACAAATTGCAGATTGCAGATTGCAGATTGCAGATCTAGAACCGGCCGAGGCCTCAATCAGCAATCTGAAATCGACAATCTGAAATCGCTACGGATGTGCTTCCGCTTCTTGTCCGGCCAACTGCCGCAAGGATTCTTCATAAGGCGCGCGAGCTACGCCTTTTTCGGTGATGATGGCGGCGACGTACTTTGCCGGAGTCACATCGAACGCCGGGTTCTCGACCGAGACGCCGTCGGGCACCATCTGCTTGCCTGCGATGTGCGTCACTTCCTTGCCATCGCGTTGCTCGATGGGAATCTCCGATCCGTTGGGACAAGCGAGATCGACGGTGGAAATCGGAGCCGCGACATAGAACGGGATGCTGTGCTCCTTGGCGAGGATTGCGACGCTGTAAGTTCCGATCTTGTTGGCCACATCACCGTTGGCGGCGATGCGGTCTGCACCCACGACGATCGCTCCGATCTTGCCTTGCTTCATCATGACTCCGGCCATGTTGTCGGAGATGACGGTGGTCGGGATGCCGTCTTTCATCAGTTCCCACGCCGTGAGGCGCGAGCCTTGCAGGAAAGGGCGCGTCTCGTCGGCGTAAACATGGATCTTTTTGCCCTGCTCGACTGCCGCGCGGATCACGCCCAGCGCCGTGCCGTATCCGGCAGTTGCGAGCGCACCGGCGTTACAGTGCGTGAGGACTCCTCCGCTCGTCGGCATCAGCGTGGCACCGTGCCGTCCCATTGCCTGATTTGCGGCGATGTCTTCGGCGTGCATATGCTGCGCTTCCTCGATGAGGTCCCGCTTGATCTGCGGGATCGGACGAATGCGGATGCGCTCAAACTTTTCCTGCATGCGGCGGATCGCCCAGAAGAGGTTCACGGCCGTGGGACGCGTCTTGCCTATCAAATCGCAGATGGCATCGAAGTCGCGCTTGAGGTCGCCGGTAGTCTCGGCCTTCGAGTTGTTGACGCCGAGGGCGATGCCCATGGCGGCCGCCACGCCGATCGCCGGCGCGCCGCGCACCACCATGTTGCGGATCACGTCGGCTACCTGCTCGTGTGTCTTACAGGTCACATACACTTCTTCGGTCGGCAGCTTCGTCTGGTCGATGAAGCGTACGCCTTTGTCAGTCCATTCGAGAGTCTGGATCATAGGTCAGTCGGTTTCCAGCTTGATCACATCTGATGCGCCGCGCACAGATTTCTTGGATTATTCGTTACCGCCGGCCTTCCGCAAATCTCGCAGGCCGCCGCTACGGCATAGACCGGAGGCTGGGTGTCGTCGTTTTGCGCGATGTGCTCCTTGCGGACGTCGTTGGCGGTAAAGATAGAGATGAATGGCGCCGGCGTGGCCGCTTTCTCGACATTCGGACGGCCACCGGCCTCTTCGCGTTCGACCAGGCACATCACGCCGACGACCTCAAAGCCGAACTCTCGCGCCGCCTCGATGGCCTGTACGGTTGAGGCGCCGGTAGTACAGACATCGTCGACGATGACCACGCGCGCACCCTTCTCGCGGAAGCCTTCGATGCGCTGTCCGGTGCCGTGCTGCTTCTCGGCTTTGCGGACGAGAAAGCCGCTGAGGTCGCCGCCGACGACGGAAACGGCGACGACAATCGGGTCGGCGCCCATGGTCAGACCGCCAATGGCTTGCGGATTCCACCCGCGCTGGCGGATCTCTTCGAGGAAGACCTCACCTGTCAGTCTGGAACCTTTCGCGTCGAGCGTGGTCGTGCGGCAGTCGATGTAATAGTCGCTGGTCCCACCCGAGGAGAGCTTGAATAGCCCCAGCCGGAACGACTTGTGGGCCAGCGTGGATAGCAGCTTTTGCCGCGCCGATTGCATGAAAATCTACGATAACACGTTGGAGATTCCCGCTGCGTAGGCCGCCGGGGCGGCCTCCGAGTCCAATCGCGTGGTACCCTGAAGTTTCCGGCGTAGCGGGGACGACCGCAACCCGGACTCAACACTCCCTTCGACCTATGACATCAGCCAACGCACTTTGGATTCGACGCTGCCTTGTGGTTCTCGCTGTTACAACTCTCGCCCATCTGGCTGCGGCCGAGGGCACGCGAACCTGGGAGCAGTCGAAATTCGACGAACTCGTGAAAGGCACGGCGAACGGAGTCGCCATCCGCAGCAACGGCGGCCTCGAACTGGCGCCGTCGTTCAAGCTGCTGTATTCGACGCCCTCGACGTATATCTGGGCAGCTGCGGCTGACGACGCCGGGAACGTTTATGCTGCAACAGGATCGCCCGCACGCGTATATCGCATTACTCCCGACGGCAAGTCGACGATCATCTTTCAGCCGCAAGAACTGCAGGTGCAGGCGCTCAGAGTTGGCCCCGGGGGCGTGATCTACGCCGCCACCGCGCCCGATGGCAAGGTCTACAAGCTCGAGCATAAGCCAGCTGCGAGGGAAGAGAGCACGGCCGCGAAGACTGAGACCAAAGCCACCGACGGTCCCATGCCGGATCCGAGCAAGCCCGTGCTGGATCGCTCGTGGAGTTCGTCGGAGTACTTTGCGCCCGGCACGAAATACATCTGGGATCTGGCGCTCGACAAGACTGGCAACCTGTACGTCGCTACCGGCGATCACGGCGAGATCTACAAGGTCACACCCAAAGGCGAGCATTCGCTTTTCTTCAAGAGCGACGAGACACACGTGCGCGTCTTGACCGTCGACCCGCAGGGAAACCTGATTGCCGGCACCGATGGCAGTGGATTGGTGTATCGCATCTCGCCGGCGGGAGAAGGGTTCGTTCTGTACAGCGCGTCAAAAAAGGAAATCACCGCGCTGGCCCTCGACCGCGACGGCAACATATATGCAGCAGGTGTCGGCGAGAAACGCCCGGGAGGAGCCGGAGTACCTGTCCCAGGTGCATCGATGGTGATCACCATGGGCGCGTCTTCGCCGGTGACGCCGGGAGCGCAGTCCCCAGGCGTGGTAACGACTCCGGCAGCGACGCCGATTGCGACGTTTCCGATCCCCGGCCTGGGAGCGACCGGCGGTTCGGATGTGTATCGCATCAGCGCAGATGGATCTCCGCTGCGCATCTGGACTTCGCGCGAGGACATCGTCTACGCGCTCGCGTTCGATTCCCACGACAGACTGCTGGCGGGCACAGGCAACCGCGGACATATTTTTGCGATCGCCGGGCCTGATGATTATTCGGATCTACTGAAGGCGCCGGTATCGCAGGTTACGTCGTTTGCCCGGGCTCCGAACGGTGGGCTCTACGCGGCGACCAGCAATCTGGGCAAGGTGTTTGTGCTGGGCCCCGCCGCAGAGAAGGAAGGATCTTACGAAAGCGACGTGTTCGACGCGAAGATCTTCTCCCGCTGGGGCCGAGCCGAATTTCGAGGTGTGGGCAGTGTGGATCTCCTGGCGCGGAGTGGCAACGTCGACAACCCCGACCGCAATTGGAGCCCGTGGAAGCAGATTGACTTGAGCAAAGGCGCGGACCTGAGCGTTCCTCCCGCGCGCTACGTGCAGTGGAAAGCTGTCTTGCACGACGGAGGAACAAAGCCCGCGGTCGATGCGGTGACGGTGAACTATCTACCCAAGAACATCGCGCCAGAAATCGAGGACGTTTCCGTCCTGATCGGCACTCGCTATCAGCCGGTGCCCAGGTCGCCGCTTAACCTTGGCGACGCCGGCAGTTCTTCAGTGCCACACTTTGAAACGCCGATCCCCAGCACGCGCGACCGGGACGCAATTGGTGTGAAGTGGACGGCTCACGATGACAATGACGATCAACTGGTCTACTCGGTCTATTATCGCGGCGACGGCGAATCGCGCTGGCTACTGCTGAAGGACAACGTCACGGACAAGGCATATTCCTTCGATGCGAGCCTGCTGCCCGACGGCGGCTACACCGTCAGAGTTGTTGCCTCTGACGCGGCATCGCACTCTCCCGGCGACGCGCTCACCGCGTCGCGCGAAAGCCGTCGCTTTGAAGTCGACACTACCGCTCCCAGGATCGAGAGCCTCACGGCCGCGAATGAGGCCGGCCAGATTCATGTCCGCTTCCGCGCCGAAGACGGATTCTCCGCGATCAAGCGCGCGGAATTTTCCATCGATGCCGGTGACTGGAAGTATGTGGATCCGGTGGGACAGCTGTCCGACTCGAAGACGGAAGAATACGACTTCAAGGTTGCGCTGGATTTAACGAAGGCCGCTACGGATCACGTAGTCGCGGTGCGCGTCTACGACAAGTACGACAACATGGGGGCGGCAAAGACCGTATTACGGGCCAAATAGGGCCGGCCTGCGAGGTTCATGCGCGAGACGCTGTCGGCCGTTAGCGTTCATTCCTCGAAAATCCGGACATGTCCGAATGGCCTCTTTTCGGCCTACTGGCGTTTCTTGGACAATACATGCATGTTCCGGTCCCTGCCAGCCTGGAAACCGCCGCTTTGTGTCCTGACTCTCTCCGCGTCACTGTTTTTCTCTGCCTGCTCGGGTGTTTCGAAGCCTTCGGGTAGCTCTGGCGGAGGCGGAAACGGCGGTGGCGGTGGCAACGGCGGCGGAACGGGCGGTGGCAGTTTGTCCTGCGACGTCATGTCCACCGGGCAGACCGCGAGCCTAAATGGCTTCGTTCCATTCACCAGCAGCAATCTCTGGAACACCGATATCTCTTCCGCCACGGTCGATCCCAACTCGAGCACGATGGTCAGCAAGTGGGTGGGCTCAGTGAACATGCACCCGGACTGGGGAACCGATCCGACCTATGGCATTCCTTACGTTGTGGTCGACGGCAATCAATCGCTGGTCAAGGTGAACTTGCAGGCCTACGGGGATGAGAGCGATCCCGGACCTATGCCGGTTCCGGGGAGTGCTCCCGTCGAAGGCGGAAGCTCCAGCAGCGGCGACCGTCACGTGCTGGTCCTCGACAACGGCAACTGTTTCCTGTACGAACTCTATAACGCCTCGAAGAATGGCGACGGCAGCTGGAACGCCGATTCGACGGCTGTGTGGGATCTGCTCTCGGACCAACAGCGCCCTTACACTTGGACTTCCGCCGATGCAGCCGGCCTGCCGATCTTTCCGGGCCTCGTCCGCTACGACGAAGTTCTCTCCGGACACATCAATCACGCGTTCCGCTTTACGCTTCCGAAGTCGCGCGCTGCGTTCACGCCCCCGGCGTCGCATTGGGCGGGGAATACCAGCGACTCGAGTGCTCCGCCGATGGGCATGCGCCTGCGCCTGAAGTCTGGCTACAGCATATCGGGATTCTCCGCCAACACGCAGGTCATCCTGACGGCGATGAAACATTACGGATTGATCCTGGCCGACAACGGAAGCTCGCTCTACGTCACCGGTGTGTCGGACAGCCGCTGGGGATCGGAAATCGACGAACTGAAGACTGTTCCCGCGTCTGCGTTCGAGGTCGTGCAGATGAGTCCGGTCTATACGAGTTCGAATTATCCGACAGGCTCCGCCCCAACGGTGACCGCCTTCACGGCGTCGTCCGCGCACGTCGCCTCGGGTGGCAGCGTGACCTTGTCCTGGAGCGTCAGCAACGCCGACTACGTGATTGTCTCCCCAGGGCCGGGCGTGACGCGCGAGACGAGTGTGACCGTGAATCCGACCGCACCCACGACCTACACGCTATACGCAACCAACCAGTACGGGAGAACACAGTCGACCGTGACGGTGAGTGTTCCGTAGTTGAGCGTCACTCCGCCGCGAGATAAGCGTAGCGAAGAATGAACAGCAGGGTGAGAATCCAGATCACCGGACTCACCTCGCGGAACTTGCCTGCCGCAACTTTGACCAGCGTGTAGGAAATCAATCCCAAACTTAACCCGGTTGCGATGCTGAAGGTAAGCGGCGTCGCCAGCAGCGTCACGAAGGCCGGAATCGCATCGGTGAAATCGGACCACACCACGCGCCCGATCGATTCGGTCATGAGAGCTCCGACCACGATCAATGCCGGCGCGGTTGCATATCCGGGGATGGAAGCCGCGAGAGGCGCGAAGAAAGCCGCCAGTAAGAACAAGGCCGCCACGAACACGTTGCTGAGTCCGGTACGGGCGCCAGCCGCTACTCCCGCTGCACTTTCAATGTAGCTGGTCACGGTCGAAGTACCGGTCAGTGCGCCAAAGACGGTGCCCACGGCGTCGGAGATCAGTGCGCGGCCTACGCGCGGAATCTTTCCCTCCTTTACGAATCCACCTTGTTCACAGACGCCCAGCAAGGTGCCGACATTGTCGAACAGGTCCACGAACAGGAACACAAAAACGATCTCGAGCAGGCCCAGGTGAAGGGCGCCACGAAGATCGAGTTGCAGCCAGGTCGCCGACGGATTCGGCCACGACAAAATGTGCTCCGGCCACGCCGCCATCCCGCGAAAAATTCCAAGCAGGGTCGTGGCAACCACGCCAATGAGGATGGCTCCAGTGATCTTCCGAGTCATCAGGATGAGAATGATCGCCAGCCCGATGCACGCCATCTGCGCTTCGCGATTGGAGAAGCTTCCCAGGCTGACAAGTGTCGCGGGATTCGCTACCACCAGATTCGCGTTGCGCAGGCCGACGAATGCAATGAACATCCCGATGCCGGCGGCGGTCGAGTGTTTCAGGCAGTCGGGAATGCCGTTCACAATCTGTTCGCGCACGCGGCTGACCGTCAAGACAAGAAAGAAAATGCCGGAGAAGAAGATCACGCCCAGAGCCGTCTGCCAGGGTACGTGCATCCCGAGGCACACCGAGTACGTGAAGTAGGCGTTCAGCGACATGCCCGGCGCCAGCGCGATGGGGTAGTTTGCGTAGAGCCCCATCACCAGGGTTGCGGCGGCGGACGCAACGCAGGTCGCGAATACGACGCCCTCGACCGGCATTCCGGCTTTGGCCAGGATCTGCGGGTTCACCACCACGATGTACGCCATGGTGATAAAAGTCGTCAGTCCGCCGAGGAATTCAGCGCGGACCGTGGTCTGATTTTCTTTGAGATGGAAGAAGCGATCTATCAAGTCCGATCCTCGAATGGGATGAGGGAACGGGACATTCTAAGGCATAAAAGCGCCGCCGGTCGTTCGTCGTCAGTCGTTGGCTAAAACGTCGACACCGCTGCAATGCAGGTAATCTACGCCGATTTGGCAGCTTCGGACTCGGCTTCGGCGGTCAAAGTGTGCAGTTCTCCGGCGCGGCGCAATTCGGGGAACCACCATGCCCACAGCACAATCACGATCAGGGTTCCGATTCCGCCCAACACCACAGCGGGCACCGTGCCAAACCACTGAGCGGTGACACCGGACTCGAACTGCCCGAACTCGTTCGAGGTTCCGATGAAGATCATGTCGACGGCAGTCACGCGTCCGCGCATTTCATCGGGAGTGGCGAGAAGGGTCAACGTCGCGCGAATGATGACGCTGATCATGTCGCTGGCTCCCAGCAGCAGCAGAGCGATCAGCGAGAGGATCAAGTTCCGCGACAGCCCGAAGATGATGGTGAAGATGCCGAATCCGGCAACCGCCCAGAGCAGCTTCGGACCAGACCTGCCGCGCAACGGCCAGTGCGCCAGCACGACCGCCATCAGGGCAGCGCCAACTCCCGGCGCGGTTCGCAGCAATCCCAGACCCCACGGTCCTGTATGAAGGATTTCTCGCGCATAAACGGGCAGTAGCGCGACTGCACCGCCGAGCATGACCGCGAACAGGTCCAGCGAGATCGCGCCTAGGATCAGCTTCTTGCTCCAAATGAAGTGGAGACCGACGAAGAGGGTCTTCAAGGACATCGGTTCCCGCATCCGGACCGATTCTTCCGCCTTGATACGGAAGGTTGCCACCACAGATCCGATGGCAGTGACCGTAGCGATGGCATAGACCGCCGATGGCCCGTGGAAGGCCGCATAGACAATTCCGCCAAAGGACGGGCCAAGAATCGTCGCAGCCTGGAAGGTTGTAGAGTTCCACGCCACGGCGTTTGCGAAGTGCTCCTTGGGGACAAGCTGCGGCAGAATTGACCGGCTGGCCGGACCGTTAAACGAGCGGACCACCCCGATCATCACGAGCACCAGATAGATCGGTAAAGTCGAAGTTACGCCACGCTGGGTTAGCCAGAGCAGGAGGATGAAGCAGACGGCGTATCCGGCGTAGCACGCCGAAAGCACGTTACGGCGCTCGAAACGGTCGGAGGCGTGTCCGGAAATCGGGAACAGCAGGATGCCCGGCAGGAACTGCGCCAGTCCCACGTAGCCGAGATCAAGGGGCCGATGGGTGATCTCATAGACCTGCCAGCCGACCGCTACCGCCTGCATCTCGACGGCAGCCACGATCAGGAAGCGCGCGACCTGGAACAGCACGAAACCGCGATGGGCGAAAGCGGCGCGTCCGGCACTGGCGTCAGCAGTCGAAGGCATGAACTTCTAATGTGACACAGATCCCTGCGGTTGTGGAAAGTGCGAGGCTGGCTAGTCTTGGCCTGCGCCTGCGGGCTTTGCGGTAGGAGTAAATGCCTCGACGCGATTCCGGCCGTTTTTCTTGGCCGTATATAGGCTAACGTCAGCTTAGTGGAGGAACTCGGCCGGCGTGCAATACCGGGAAGAGTCGGTCGCGGTGACGCCCATGCTGACCGTTGCCGAAACCGCCACACCGGTCGTGCTCATAGGAGTATCGCCGACGAGCTTGCGAATGTCATCCGCGCGGCGGGCTCCGTTGGCCAGATTGCATCCGGGAAGAATCAGCAAAAATTCTTCGCCGCCGTAGCGTCCGACGATGTCATACGGTCGCAGATCGGCTTTCAAACGCCGTGCGACTTCCCGCAAGACTTCGTCGCCGGCCGCGTGGCCCAGAGTGTCGTTCACACGCTTGAAATGATCGATGTCGGCCAAGATGATGCTGGCCGGTTTGTCGTCGCGTGCTCCACGTGCAACTTCGCGCTCCAGCGCAGCCAGAATTTCTGAGCGGTTGAGCAGAGAAGTCAAGAAATCGTGGGTTGCGGCAAACCGCAGCGATTGCTGCAGTTCAAGAATTCTTTTTCCAACCATGATGCGGGCGCGCAACTCGGCCGGATCTACCGGCTTCGCGATAAAGTCGTCGGCACCGGCTTCCATGGCAATCATCCGATCGCGCTTGTGCGTCTTGGCCGTCAACATGACGGTGTAGATGTAGTTGCCTTGTGTCTGCTTGCGAATCCGGCGCAACACATCGATGCCGTCCAGGCCGGGCAACAACCAGTCGAGCAGAGTCAACTCGGGAGGGTTCGGGGCCTCGAGCAGCTTGACAGCTTCGGTGCCACTTCCCACGCCGACATAGTCCAATCCCCAGTCGGTGAGGAAGCTGCCGAGCTTCGTGCGCTCAAGATAAGAGTCTTCGACGATCAGTATCTTCATACTGCCCCGCTTGATCGTGGCATGGGCGTGGGAGGCCTACAAGTTACCCGAGGGAACCGAAAGTACAGGGGCGACGGTGTGGGAGAAATCGCTAAAGTTTTTACGCGGACTTGCCCGCGGCGAACACGGAGTACGGATTATCCAGTTTGCGCTGGGATGGTCCTACTAAGCCACCAGGGGAGCGTTCGCGATTCCAGCGCTACCAAACACTCGGCGATAGCGCTCAATCTCGGCAGGTTGCCCAAGCGCCTTGGAGTAGTTGTCGGAGAGCTTGACCGCGGGGCGGCCCTCGACGCTCGAAACTTTGCAAATCAGCCCGATCGGGTCGAATCCGCCGCCGTCGTTCGGGTCGCAGCCCCGGAAATCATTCGTCAAGAGCGTTCCCCAGCCAGCACTGAAGCGAATCCGACGCTCCGGGACCCACTTATCCCGGTCGTTGAAATCGGCGGCGCCGCGAAACTCATCTGGACGAACGCCGTTCGCGATCTTTCCCCCAAAGTAGGCGTGCAGACCGAGAATCGGGTCGACATCGAGCGTGTCGGAAGCGATCAGCAGCTTGTCGTTCGGGTCCCGACCCCGCGCTTTGAGCCATTCGATATATTCGTCACCCGCGATGCACGGATTCTTGCTGTCCACGCGCTGTCCGGTCCAGTCAGCGACCCAGTCCGGCGCGTTCTCCAGGAACTGGGTGGTTCCAAACGTATCGGGGAGCATGACGCGCAGAGCGCCCTCGTAGGTCTGCTGCCAGAGTTCCAGAACTTTGTATTGCGACGCTCTTAGTTCGGCGTCGTCTGGCGCCAGCGCCGCAACCACCATTGGGATCTCATGGGCGTTGGTCCCGATCGCTTCCAGATCGTGCTTGTGCGCAAGGAATGCATTCGAGGTACCGATGAAATTACCGCCCAGATTGGCTGCCATGGCGACGACCACATACTCCTGCCACAGGAAACTGTGCCGGCGCCGGGTCCCGAAGTCGGCTACACTCAGACCCGGTACGCCACGCAGGCGCTCGATTTTTCCCCAGAGCTTGGTCTTGGCGCGCGCGTAAAGGATATCGAGTCCGAACTCGCTCAAGGTCTTCAATTGGGCGCGCGTCTTCAGTTCGTCCAGAATGGCGAGCGCGTATAACTCCCACATGGTGGTCGCCGTCCAAGGACCGCTGAAGGTCAGTTGGATTTGGCCGTCCCGTACCCACAGCTGGTAGTCCGAGAGGCGGAAGTCATTCTCCAGCCACTCCAGAAACGCGGGCTCGAAAATGCCGCGGCGGCCGTAGAAGGTATTGCCGGCGAGCCACACAAGTTCCGACTTGCGGAAGTGCAGCCCGCGCACGTGCTGCAACTGCACCTTGAATTCTTCAATGTGGATCATGTCGGCGATCCGCGCCGCCGGATGCCGGTTGAACAGGGAGAACTCCACCTGGGTGCTCGGGAAGTGTTTCCAGATGAACTGCAGCATCAGCAGTTTGTAGAAGTCCGTATCGAGTAGCGACCGGATGACAGGATCAAGTTCCCAGTTGTGGTTATGAGCGCGTTCCGCGTGGTTGATGATCATCGAAGGAGGGCAGTCCCCGTACAGTCTAGAGGATTCCGGTCAGAAAAGCAGGGACGCGAGGCTTTCTACGATGGCCTGATTGAACGCCGAGGCAGAAGCGAGCATGGTGCTACCGGATTGCCGCCTTCTTCGTCCAACGTCTCAGCGTGACAAAGACGACGCCGTCTTTGTGTCTTTTTCGCGTCTCTTGCGCCCTGTAAAATGCTCTCCAATCGCGTGACTCGAAAGCCTCAGCCCTGTTCATCAGTACGAATCGCGGTGATGTGGCTGTTTCTTGTGTCTCTTGGATACGCCGCGCCCCCTGCGATCCAGATTCCCTCCATCGATACGCCGCCGAGACTCGCGGACTTCGAAGCGATGAGCCCCAACCTTGCCGTGGCCGGCCACATGCTGAAAGTCAGCGGTTTCATTGCACGCGAGCCCGCGGATGGCGCCCAACCCACGCAGGATACCGACGTCTATCTGGCGCACGACGATAAGAATCTCTATGCGGTATTCATCTGCTGGGACAAGGAGCCAGACAAGATTCGGGCGCGCATGACCCGCCGCGAAGACATTTTCTCTGACGATTCGGCGGAGATCATGATCGACACTTTCAACGACGCCCGTCGCGGCTATGCGTTCGCCGCCAATCCGCTCGGGATCCAATGGGACGCTCTCTGGACCGAGGGTTCGATCGGTAACGGCCAGCCGTTCGACTACAACGGCTTTGACCCGTCTTTTGACACGGTATGGAACTCCGAAGGGCGTGTGACCAGCCATGGCTACATGCTGCTCATGTCGATTCCGTTCAAAAGCCTGCGGTTCCCCGGCACGGACATCCAGCAGTGGCGGATCATCCTGAACCGCAGCATTCCGCGCACCAACGAGAATCTTTTCTGGCCGCGGATTTCCAACCGCATTCAGGGACGCTTCAACCAGGCCGCGACCGCCACCGGCATCGACCGCGTCTCTCCGGCCCACAACATTCAACTGATTCCCTACGGACTACTGCGCGGCTACCGCGACATCGATCAACGCGATCCCAACAACCCCTTCTTCGAGAGCCGAACCCTTCAGCCGGAAATCGGGTTGGATGCGAAGTTCATCCTGCACGACAGCTTCGTGCTCGATGCCACAATCAATCCTGACTTCAGCCAGGTTGAATCCGATCAGCCGCAGATCACCGTGAATCAACGTTTCGCGGTGTTCTTTCCGGAGAAGCGGCCATTCTTTCTCGAAAACAGCAACTACTTCAGCAGTCCAATCAACCTGGTGTTCACGCGCAACATCGGGCATCCGGAGTTCGGTCTGCGCCTGACAGGGAAGTCCGGGCCCTGGGCGTTGGGACTGCTGGCCAGCGATGATCGATCTCCGGGGGAAGCGTTACCGCCGACCGATCCACACGCGGGCGACCGCGCGACGTACACCATCGCGCGCGTCAGCCGCGACATTCTGGATCAGTCCACGATCGGAGCGATCTTTACCGACCGCGAATTCGCCGGCGGATACAACCGTGTCGGCGGCATCGACGCAAATCTGAAGCTCAATCCCCACTGGCGTCTCCAGGGCCAGGCGGTGCGCAGTTCTACGCACGACATCATCGCGGGCACACCTCCACTGGATGGGCTCGGTTACAAGCTCGATCTCGAACGGTCCGGGCGCCAGTTCAACCTGCAATCCCAGTACGTCGACTACAGTCCGAACTTCGAAACGCAAGCTGGATTTGTGAATCACATCGACATACGGGAGCAAGTCCTCAAGGCAAGTTATTACTGGAGGCCGGAGGGGAAGTTCCTGATCTCGTACGGCCCAACCCTGCAGCAATTCAATATCTGGGACCACAGCGGAGTCCCGATCGACTACTTCGTGATGCCGGGTTTTCGCGTGGACATGACACACCAGACCTACATCAACGTTCACCCCTACGCGTATGACGACGTTCGCGTGCGCCCGATCGACTACAGCACGCTGACGCGAGTAACCGCGTACCCACAACCGTTTTGGGGGATCGAAGGTGCGACGAGCTGGTTCAAGCAGTTCGACATTACGGCGTTCTATGTGTCAGGGGCGGGAGTGAATTTCAATCCATCCACGGGGCGGCCGCCGTTGATCGGGCATGAGGACCAGGGCAACTTCACGTTGACCTTCCACGCTGCCGGGCGCCTTCGCATCGACAACGCGTACCTGCTCGAGCATGTTCGCGAACGCGATGCTCACCTGACGGCGGTCACGAATCACATCGTTCGCAGCAAGTGGAATTACCAGTTCACGAAGGATCTGTCCGCCCGCGTCATCCTGCAATACAACGCGGTGCTGTCGAACACAGCGATCAGTGCGCTATCCCCGACGAAGAACTTCAATGCCGATTTCCTGATCACATATCTGATTCATCCCGGCACGGCGATTTATGCTGGATACAACAGCGACCTGGCGAATCTGGACCGGAATCTCGACCTCGATCCCGTCACCGGCTCAATCCTGACTCATCCGCACACGTACATTAATGACGGACGCCAGTTTTTCGTGAAGGCGTCGTACCTGTTCCGGTTCTGAAGATCACATGGGGTTGATGTAGCCCCGGACGCATTCGTCCGGGGTTGCGCACAGCGCACAAATGAAGGCCTCAATATTTATCGCCCGGCGGCGACCTTCCTGGATTCCAGGTGCTCGTACACCTCTTCGGCGCGGCGCAGCGCTTCCTGCACATTGTCGCAGATGTTCTCTTCCCCAATAACCTCGGAAAATTCCGCCTGGTGGATCAGCTGAGAAGGTTGTTCGCGAGCCCCACAGAGAATCAACGTCCGTTTGGTCGCGTGCAGTTGCTTGACAACCTCCTCGATGGCAAACAATCCGGTGGCATCGAGTGCCGTCATGTTGCGCAGTCGGAGGATGACCACGGGCGGCAGCTTGTGCACGTTCTCGGTTACCGCCTGGATCTTGTCGGTGGCGCCAAACAGGAAGGGGCCGTGGATGCGAAAGATTGTCGCGTAGTAGGGAATGTCCTTGTCTTGCAGGATGTGTACCCGGCCGTCTTCGACGTAGTCTTCGGTGACCTGCGAAACGGTTGTCGTGGAAGCCACACGGCTGATGAAGAGCAGGGCGGCGAGGATCATGCCGGCTTCGACCGCGACAGTCAGGTCGGCGAAGACCGTCAACGCAAACGTGACCAGCCAGATGCTGATGTCAGTCTTCGTCAGCTTCAGCAGTTGGGGAATTTCTCGCCACTCGCCCATGTTGTAAGCCACGACCATCAGAATTCCGGCCAGAGCGGCCATGGGAACATAGCTGACGAAACGTGACGCAAATAGAAGGATGCAGAGAAGCGTGAGCGCGTGGATGATCCCCGCGACCGGCGATTGCGCCCCCGAGCGAATATTGGTGGCCGTACGCGCGATGGCCCCGGTGGCGGGCAATCCGCCGAACATCGGAGAAAAAACGTTGGCCACGCCCTGCGCCACGAGCTCAACGTTGGGATTATGACGATCGTTGCTCATGCGATCGGAGACGACGGCAGACATCAACGACTCGATCGCTCCCAGCATGGCGACTGTAAAGGCCGGGCCGAGGAGCCCGTGAATCAGATCCGCGCGAAATTTGGGAATCTGCAGATGCGGTAGTCCGCCAGGGATTCCGCCAAATTTCGTGCCAATGGTTTCCACCGGCAGATTGAAAAAGTAAACCGCGCAGGTGGATAGCAGAAGCGCAACGATCGGGCCAGGAATCCGCGATGATATGCCACGGCAGATGATCAGCACTAGCAATGTGAACACCGCGAGGGCGGTCGCTTCGAATGAGAGTGTGTGAAAGGTGCGAGCCAGCGCCTCCATGCGCTGGTAGAACACGCCCGGGACTTTGTCGAGTTGCAGCCCGAAGAAATCTTTGACCTGCGTGCTGGCGATCAGAACGGCGATACCGTTGGTGAATCCGATCACAACCGGCCGGGGAATGAATTTGACGGCCGTTCCAAACCCGGTGAGGCCCATGATCACCAGCAGTGCGCCGGCCATCACAGTGCACATGAACAGGCCATCGATTCCGTGCGCGGCGACGATGCCAGCCACGACGACCACGAACGCGCCAGTAGGTCCGCCGATCTGCGTTTTCGATCCGCCCAGGGCGGAGATGAGAAATCCGGTGACGACTGCGCAATAAATGCCAGCTTGCGGGGTTAGGCCGGACGCGATGGCGAACGCCATGGCCAGCGGCAGGGCGACGAGACCGACGGTAACGCCCGCGATCAGGTCGAGCAGAAATTTGTGGCGGTCGTACGTCCTTAATGCGAGGACAGATTTAGGCAGCCAATTCTCAGTAAGGAAACCAACTTCCATTTTCCCATTATCGCAGCAGCCGAAGGAATCGGGTAGTTACCGGTGGGCAGAACAGGTGGCGTTACAACGTTGTCATCCTGAGCGACGGCAACGCCGGCGTGAGGGACCGTACGGCACCGGCCAACTCGATGACGTGGATGGGAAATTCACTGCCTAATGCAGGATGGAAAGATCTTCTCTACTGCATCGCGATCTCCACGGTCATAAGGTCCATCGGACCGCTTTTCGCGCTCCTCAGGATGACAAGCTGCAATGGTCTGTAGAATTGCGCAGTGCAGACTGTTCGCAGCGTAGGATGGCTCGCGTGTGTCATCTACTCCACGATCCCGTCGTTCTGGCTGATGGTTCATCCTCGTGCGCACAAGTGGCGCACTCGAGAGGGTTCGCCATTCCGGGTCCTGGTGCCGGCGTGGCTGACGATGTGGATCGGCGTCGGAGCACTGACGGGCCCCTGGCGCAAACTGGAGATCTACTCCACCTCTTGGACGTGGATTCCCGCGGCAGCGCTGTTTGCCACCGGCATCTTCATTTATGCGCGTTCTGGAGCCCACTTCAGCCTGGCTCAGTTGGGAGGTCTTCCGGAAGTCCGCGCCAACCACCGCGACGATCGACTGATCACGACGGGCATTCGCGCCCACGTGCGGCACCCGGTATATCTGGGCCACCTATGCGAGATGCTGGCCTGGAGCCTCGGGACGGGTTTGCTCGTCTGCTGGTTGTTGACGGCGCTTGCGATCGTGACAGGAGCGGTGATGATTCGAATGGAAGATGCGGAGTTGGAGAAGAGATTCGGTGAAAGGTATCGAAGATATAGAAACAGTGTCCCGGCGGTTTTTCCCACGACTCGGAGACATCTGTTTATGCCAAATCGAAGTTAGGAGCAGTTTGATGACCCAGTACCTAAACAGAAAGCGCGATTTGAGGATGCTTGCCGTCGAGTTGGCTGCTGCTCGAAGAATAGGCCGAAAGCTGCAACAGCTATTGTGGAGACGCATGACCCATTTCGAGGCCGATGGATTTGAGTTTGCTATCGCTTATGCACTTTTCGTGCGCGCTGAGCGAACGTTTTCATCTATTCGAACCTTAGCGCGTCTCAGTAATGTCGACGACTCTTTTGCCCTGGTGAGGGTAATGGTTGAGAAGATCGTCAACGCGGAATACATCTTGCTAACGGGAACGGAGACGGCATTGGATTACGTACAATTCCTTGCATTTCGCGAATGGAGGGATCTGCAGGTCGTTACACCTGAAATTGCACCTAAGTACACCCCAGACGTTCTGAGGCGTCTACGAGATGCTCATGATCAAGCGAAGACGAAGACTCTGCCAGACGGTTCTCAGAAGAACAGATATGGAAGGGGGAATGATTGGATCGAAATGGGCCTCTCAAAGCGGGCCGAAGCCGTGGACGAGTTGTTGAAGAAAAAGTTTGCGGCTCGAACTTTCAAATCGACACGGATGCTATACGACGCCACATATCATAAGAGTGCTTCTTATCTTCACGGCATGTGGGCGTCCTTGGGGCGAAGCTTTGAATCGGAAGGCCGCGACGATGACGCAAGCGAGCCAGAGGATGGAATGGTCACTATGAGTGTGGGCATTCGTCTTAGGGACAAGAATCCACGTGTGGCTGTTGAAGCTCTAAAAGCCGCTAATCTGGCAGCGCTGTCAGTCCTCTTGTTCATGGGAAGGGTATTCAAAAAGAAAGAGTACCTAGACTGGGTATCCGACTTCAAAAGCACATACCAAGAAGAGCGGCGAAGGGTTGGTAGCCTATCGTCACCTGACGAGCCCTGATCGCAAGAGACTCTTTTCTATGTCGGCTGAACTACATACGGGGTTATGGGCAGGGAATCGCAGGTCCAGAGTTATTGTAAGCTTCCCCGTATAATCCGATCTTGGCTGAAAAGCTGATAGCTGACAGCTGAAAGCGTAATGAGATTCGAACTCTTCATCGCATCCCGCTATCTGCGCGCCAAGCGCCGCCAGGCTTTCATCGGCATCATCACCGGCATCTCCATTGCCGGAGTCGCCGCCGGCGTTGCGTCTCTTGTCGTCGCCCTCGCCATCAACAACGGATTTCGCCAGGACTTGCAGCAGCGCCTGCTGGGCTCGACCTCGCACATCAGCCTTCTCCGCGTGGCCGACGACGGCATCAAAGACTGGCCTCCGCTGATGGATCGGCTCGCCAAGCAGCCGCATGTCGTTGGCGCAGCTCCGGCGATCTTTGAGCAGGTATTGATCTCCCGCGGACCGCGAGCTCGCGGCGCGGTGCTCAAGGGGATGATTCCCAGGTACGAACGGCGGGTCGGGGATCTGCTCAACTCCGTGACCGAAGGATCGGCCGCCCCATTGGAGATCGATACCTCTGCTTCTGGGTCGCCTTCAACCCCTGCCCAACCCAATTCGGTGGCCCCTCCTGACTCACTCGAAGCCGTCCACCAGCGCGTCGCCGCCATGCCGCCGATCATCCTCGGCAAGGAGATGGCTGACAACCTTGGCGCGAAGGTTGGCGACGTCGTCCTCGTTACCAGCCCCCAGGGCGAACTCACGCCGTTCGGCATGGTGCCCAAGTACAACCGCTTCCGCGTCGTCGGAATCTTCAGCTCAGGATTCTTCGACTACGACTCCAGTTGGGCCTTCACACGCCTCTCCGACGCGCAGAAGCTCTTCGGGCTGGGCGACCTGATTTCCGTTCTGGAGTTCAAGGTCGACGATCTCGACCAGGCCGACTCCATTGCCCACGAACTCGAGGACGCTGCCGGGAAGGGCTTCATGGCGACCAACGCGCTGCGGCAAAACAGTGCGCTTTTCAAGGCGCTCAAGACCGAGAGGCTTATCACCTTCATCACGATCGGCCTCATCGTCTTCGTCGCTGCGCTGAATATCCTGATCAACCTGATCATGATGGTGATGGAGAAGACCAAAGACATCGCCGTGCTGATGTCCATGGGCACGCGGCGAGCCCAGGTGCGAAGGGTTTTCATGGCTCAGGGAGTGCTGATCGGAGTGGTTGGCACCGTGCTAGGGCTCATCGCGGGATACGCCATTGCCTACGCCGGAGGCCACTATCACGTCATCTCGCTCTCGCCCGAGGTCTACTCGATCGACTACGTGCCGTTCGCGCCACGGCTGGCGGACGGCCTTTGGGTGGCGGTTTTCACGCTACTGGTATCGTTTGTGGCTACTCTTTACCCTTCGTGGTCCGCGTCGCGCATCCTCCCGGCGGAGGCTCTGCGCTATGAATGAAGATTGTGTAGCCCCGGGCGCCTCGCCCGGGGTTGCGTGAAGCGCAATGAAGGCGGCTTGGGGCAACATTGCGGTGCTTGTCCCCGCAGCGGGGTTCGATTTTGCATTAACCACCGTGATTCTGGTCACATGCCGGAGGTCCGGCGGGATTTATGTTCGTTAGTATCCGGTCAGCAAACTGGCGGATTCGCCACCATCCTGGCCTACTGTCCGGTCGGTAGATCGTGATCGGCTGACCTGCACTGCGACCAGAGTTTGGAACGAAACCCACGCACCATGCATCCAATAGACCACGATCGAATGCTTCGCGTCGAAGGTTTGAAGAAGGTATTTCGATCCGGCGAGTCGGATCTGGTGCTCTTTGAAAATCTGTCGTTTGAGGTGAAGCGTGGGGAGATGCTGGCCATCGTAGGCGAGTCCGGCGCGGGAAAGAGCACACTTTTGCACATCCTGAGCGCTCTTGATCGTGCTTCTGCAGGTGACGTATACTGCGCGGACTTGAAATTGAGCTCCTTGTCTCACGATGAGGCCGCGGACTTTCGCAATCGCGAAACCGGCTTCGTATGGCAGTTTCACTATCTGCTGCCGGAGTTTACGGCGGTGGAAAATGTTGTCATGCCGCTGCTGCTCCGTGGGCAGACCTGGCAGCAGGCAGAACCGCAGGCTTCACGGTGGTTGCGTGAGGTCGGATTGGAGCAGCGTGCCCATCATCGGTCCGGGGAACTCTCGGGCGGTGAGCAGCAGAGGGTTGCTCTGGCGCGTGCACTCATCACCGGTCCCAGGCTGTTGCTGGCGGATGAGCCTACGGGAGACCTTGACGGACAGACAGCGGAAGCGGTTTTCAGCTTGATTGCGCGACTCCATCGCGAGCACCAACTCACCTCCCTCATTGCTACGCATAATTTGTCGTTCGCCCGGCGCTGCCAGAGAGTACTCCGGCTGCAGCGGGGGCGTATGGAGGAGATTCCGCCGGAATCGTTGCCAGGGTGAAACGTTTGGGACGAAAGAAGCAATATTAGTAAGAGAAAGTGCAACAGAGTGGTTCGGCAGCAAGACCGAAGGCGGCGCTGGTGAATTCCTTCGGTAGCGTGATCAAGGGGATTGGCCCAGGTCTCTCGACTTGGGTTTCTTGGCCTCTTGATTGCATAATGTAGGGGGGCCAGGTCAAGGGGGCTCAGGTTCGGCTAGAGGGTAGGAGTGTCGCTCCCACCCAGGAAGGGTCAAGGAAGGGCATTATGTTTGAACGCTATACGGAGAAAGCCAGGCGCGTCATCTTTTTCGCACGCTATGAGGCCAGCCAGTTCGGGTCTCCCTATATCGAGACCGAGCACCTTCTTCTGGGACTCCTGCGTGAAGACAAAGCCCTGACCAACCGGTTCCTGCGCTCGCACGCCTCTGTTGAGTCGATCCGCAAGCAGATCGAAGGCCACACCACCATCCGCGAGAAAGTCTCGACCTCGGTCGATCTGCCGCTAAGCAATGAATGCAAACGAGTTCTGGCCTATGCGGCGGAAGAAGCGGAGCGCCTCTCGCACCGTCACATCGGCACCGAACATCTTCTGTTGGGCCTGTTGCGGGAAGAGAAGTGCTTCGCCGCCGAGATCCTGCACGAGCGCGGTCTGCGCCTCTCGACCATCCGCGAAGAGCTGGCCCGCACGACCCAGGAGAAGGCTCAGCCCCAGCGGCAGCGTGAAAGTTCGCTGCTGGCGGAATTTTCGCGTGATTTAACCCAGGCCGCCATGGACAGCCAGCTCGACCCGCTGGTCGGCCGCGAGGGAGAAGTCGACCGCGTCATCCAGATTCTCTGCCGCCGTACCAAGAACAACCCGGTGCTGATCGGGGAGCCAGGCGTTGGCAAGACCGCCATCGTCGAAGGACTGGCCCAGCGTATCGCCGACGGCGAAGTGCCGTCGTTCTTGGCGGACAAGCGAATCCTGGCACTGGACCTGTCTCTGATCGTTGCCGGCACCAAGTATCGCGGCCAGTTCGAAGAGCGCCTCAAAACCATCATGAAGGAACTGATGGAGAATCAGAACTCCATCATCTTCATCGACGAATTGCACACCCTGGTCGGCGCTGGCTCGGCCGAAGGCTCGCTCGACGCCGCCAACATCCTGAAACCAGCCTTGTCGCGCGGTGAGATTCAGTGCATCGGGGCGACGACTCCCGGCGAATACCGAAAGTCGATCGAAAAGGACCGTTCGCTCGAGCGCCGCTTCCAGGCCGTGAAAGTTCCGCCGCCGAACGAGACCGATGCTATCAAGATTCTGTTCGGCATCAAGGACCGCTACGAGAAGTTCCACGCCGTCACCTATACCGATGACGCCATCAACTTCGCCGTCTCCCACTCGAATCGCTACATTCCGGATCGCTTCCTTCCCGACAAGGCCATCGACCTGGTCGACGAAGCGGGCGCTCGTGTGAAGCTGCGACAGACTTCGCTGCCTGAAGAGCTGACCGAAGTCCAGAAGCGCATCAAGTTCATCGTCCACCGCATGGAGAACGCCATCGCGAATCACGAGTTCGAGAAGGCGCGCTTCTACTCCGACGAAGAGCGCAAGGAGCGCGAGAACCTGCGCGCCCTGCGCGAGAAATATCATCTCGACGAGTCTTCGACTGGCGTAGTCAGCCGCGAGGACATCGAAGACGTGGTCTCCCGCTGGACCGGTGTTCCGGTCACCTCGATTAAAGAAGAAGAAACGCAGAAGCTGCTCCGCATCGAAGAAGAGTTGCACAAACGGATCATCTCGCAGGATAAATCGATCAGCGCCCTGGCTCGCGCCATCCGCCGTTCGCGTGCCGGGCTGAAGAACCCGAACCGGCCCATCGGCTCGTTCCTGTTCCTCGGACCGACCGGCGTCGGCAAGACCGAAGTCGCCCGCACCTTGGCGCAGTTCATGTTCGGCACCGAAAAAGCTCTGGTTCGCTTCGATATGTCGGAGTTCATGGAGAAGCACTCGGTTTCGAAACTGATCGGTTCGCCTCCGGGATACGTCGGCTACGAAGAGGGCGGACAGCTCACCGAACGCGTGAAGCGCGCACCTTACAGCGTGGTCCTGCTCGACGAAATCGAGAAAGCGCATCCCGACGTGTTCAACATCCTGCTGCAGGTGTTTGAGGACGGCCAATTGACCGACGGACTCGGCAACACGGTCGACTTCAAGAACGCCATCATCATCATGACGTCGAACATCGGCGCCCGGCACCTCCAGAAACGCGAAGGCCTCGGTTTCCAGTCGTCGAAGGAAGACATGATCGCCGAGAAGGTGGAAGACCTCGTGAAGAACGAAGTCAAGCGCACCTTCAACCCCGAGTTCCTGAATCGCCTGGACGAAATCATTCTGTTCAACGCCTTGGGTGAGAACGACCTGATCCAGATTCTCGAGCTCATGGTCAACCAGCTCAACGCGAACCTGGCGCAGAAGTCGATCACGGTCACGGTGGCGGACGATGCCAAGAAATGGATCCTGAACCAGACGCTGACCGACCGCAGCTACGGAGCCCGTCCGCTGCGCCGCGCGTTGCAGAAGTACATCGAGGACCCGCTGTCCGAGGCGCTGATTCAGGGCACCATCACCACACGCCCCGCGTTCATCGAGGTCTTCCTCGAAGACAACAAGCTCTTCTACCGCCCGGTCGATTCGGAAAAGGCGGAAGGAGTGCTGCTGTACGAGAACTAAGCCTGTGTAGGGGCGGACGCCTCGTCCGCCCCGGTTTATGTGGGGACAGCCGTCCTCGGCTGCCCGGACGAGCAAAGCTCGGCAGGGTTTGAAGCCGTCAGCCAAAAGCTGGCGGCTTTTGTTTTAGGAATTGGCCACCGAATGTAGAATAGTTGCGAGAGAAGTAACCCAGAAGAAGCTCAACCGGATGCGAGGTGAAGTTTGAAGAGAAACAATCAGCCACCTTTGAGCGCGTACAACTGTCCAGACTGTAGTAGAGGCGTGAGAATGCCACGGATCATTACAGTGCCGGACCACAACCTGCGTCTCAACAAGTTCGTGTGCAGCAAATGCAAGAAGCAGCTTTGGCCGTGAATGCAACCATACTGCAAAGGCGGAGGCGAGCAGGTGATGTCCTCGCGGGTTGACTTGAATGCGATGACCGCCAAGTGCAGGGTATGCAAAGCAGCCGTCTCTGTACTGGGTGAGGCCCAAGGCTATCGGATCGCGGAACATCGCGCTCCAAGTGGAGGTAGGGGTGGCCTTAGAGCAAGGTCAAAGCGCCGCTGACCTAGCGACGACTTTCTTCAGCCTACGCTAGTCTCCTGCCACTGCGCCTCGCCTCGGTCTTCCCCCCAGCTTCCCATTCGCCCGTGAAGCGCCTTCTTCGCCCGGCTCCGCGATCGCCCGCCGATGGCGCCCAATCTCGCCGCTATCCATTTCTTCGACCCCATCAATCCTTCGAGGAGCCCGGGAACATACAGATCGGCGTCCAGCCTCGGGAAGTGAATTCCAAATCCCGAAGGGCTGAGCTCGATGACTTCCAGTTCCGCCGGTCGCGCATTCTCCAGGCCCTGTGCATCTTCCGGAGAGAAACTCAGCGTCAGCTTGGAACTTAGATCAATCACAACCTTCTGGTTCTGCCAGTCGTATCGAGCCGCTACGGCGTGAGGAAGCCTGTCCCGCCTACGCTTTGCGCGCTCGATAGCGCGGTCAATCTCTGCGCCAGTTGTTATTACTCGCGCCCGTGAGGGCCTATCCGTCCGATTTTGTTTCGCCATGCAAACCCCATCGGAACTATAACCTAACCGCGGTCGGGCTATTTATGATTTCCCGCATACCGCAATTGCATCCCCTCACCACGCCGCACATCCAATCCCTATGCCCAAGGTCAACCTCGCCGAAAAGTTCTCCAAGATTTCCGAATACTGGAAACCCTACATTGCCGCCGAGCTCAACGGCCAGTATGTCAAGCTGGACAAGATCAAGGGAGAGTTCATCTTCCATCATCACGAACATGAAGACGAGCTGTTCCTTGTCGTGAAAGGCCGCTTCCGTATGGACTATCGCGACCATTCCGAGTGGATCGAGGAAGGTGAGTTCGTCGTCGTCCCACGCGGCGTCGAGCACCGGCCCGCTGCCGAGGAGGAGTGCTGGTTCCTCCTCTTCGAACCCGCCAGCACGCTGAACACGGGCAACGTGGTCAACGAGCGCACCCATCGCGAACTCGAAACGGTGTAGAGCGATGTTTGTAGGGGCGGACGCAGCCTGCCCTGAGCCGAGTCGAAGGGTCCGCCCCGAGTCGCGAAGCGACGAGTCTCGTCAATATGTTTAAATCGTTCCCGATGGAAATCCTCCTCTACTCAGCCTTCTGGTGCCCGGACTGCCGCGCGGTCAAGCGCTACCTAGCCCAGCACAATATCTCCTACAACGAAATCGATATAGAAACCACTCCCGGCGCCGCGCAGGAAATCGTTCGCCGTACCGGCAAGCGCGCCATTCCCCAACTCGTGATCGACGGCCAGTGGTTCCAGCCGTATCGCCCCGGCGAAGGCCTCCTGCACGAAGAACTCGCGGCGCGGCTGAGGATTGAAAAACCCTGAAGACAGTGATCAGTTGCCAGTGGTCAGTGGCCAACGCAAAGTCCTGCACCGCAACCCGTCTTCCTGCCCGCTGATCACCGACCACTGATCACTGACCACTGCCCTACGTAACCCCCGTACATCCCCTTCGGTACCGTGGCCAATCCGCGCCAGTCGGGCGAAGATGGCTGTCTAAGCTCCCATTTTCAGAAGAGACCCTGAATCTGCGCCCGGAAGTGGGGAGCGAGCGTCCTTCTCAACGTCATGGCCGAGAATCAGAATCCGTCCGAACCCCCCGACCCTGCCCGTACCAACGAACCGCAGCAGGAACCTAACATTGTGTGCGACAGTTGGCAGCAGATGATCCAGGGCGTGCTCGCGGTCATGATGCTCGTCGGCGCCATCGCCATGGTTCACTATTACGGACCGATGGCGTCGCAGGCAATTCCTCCCGACGATCTGCAGAAGCAGGTTCACGAACTCACCGCGCAAGTCGAGCAACTGAAACGGGAGCAGCAGATGCCCGCGGTCGTGCTCGACCGCTACCGCAACTCCATCGGCTACATCTACGGCGTGTATCAGGTTGGATTTCCCAACCGCCGTCCGTCGATCCGCGCCCGCGTTTCCGGCACCGGATTCCTGGTCGCAGGCGGACTCATCGCCACCAATCGCCACGTAGCCGAGCCCTGGTACGGCGATTCCGAAGCGCAGAAGCTGATGGACGAAGGCGCTCTCGGCACCATCGAGAATCTGGTGATCTTCTTCCCGGGTTCTCCGACTCCCGTGAATCTCACGCCGGTGTCGGCTTCGAAGACTTCCGATCTCGCAGTTCTCCGCCCGGAAGACGGCAACGCTGTACGGGCGTTGCCCACGCTCCCGCTGGCGCAATCAACGGGCACACCCGGACAACTCGTCACCGTGATCGGCTATCCCATGGGCATCGCCGGCATGGTCGCAAAGTCGCCCTCGGGAATCTACGAGCACCTCGCCTATCGTCGCAACGACATTAACGCGGCCAGCGAATTGGCCGCGCTGCAACTGATCCGTCCCTCGACCACCTGCGGCCACCTCGGCGACGTGGTCGGCGACAAGCTGATCTATGACGCTCCCACCGCCCACGGCGGCAGCGGAGGCCCGGTCTTCAACTCCAAAGGCGAAGTGATCGGCGTCAACGCCGCCTACATGGACGGCTTCTCCGGCGGCACGCTGGGGATTTCCGTGGACGCCCTGCGGCCGCTACTCCAGGAAGTATCTAGACCTCACTAAGTTTGTGTAGGGGCGGACGCCTCGTCCGCCCCGCGAGCAAAGCGCGCGTGACAGTCGTTGTCTGCGTCCGTTCTGACCGAGGCAAGAAATGATGGATTTCCATCCCCCGGTCGCGATTTCTTCGGTTGTGTTCCTATATGGTTTATGATATAAACCAGTTCATGGAGGCAGTCGAGACCAACCTCGAGCCAGGAAGGCTGCGACGGATCACCCAGAGTCTTCTGTCCTTGCAGTCGGGAGGCGGTCTCACTTCGGCGGCGTTTGGCTTGTTCCTTTTCGGAATGTGCGCACAAGACGTTCTTCCGGGCCGCACCGGAGATCTGCTCCCAGCCGTTGCCGCGCTCTCGTGGTGGCTGGCAGACCGCTACGTTCCCAAGTACTACGAGCGTCGCTTTGGCCACGTCGAGTCATCGTCGTCGAGTGAGAGCCTCAGCGCGCGCGGGTTTCTCATCCTACTGCTGGTGCTTCTGATACTAGCCATCGTTGGTCCCGCAATCGGCCGGCGGGCGGACGTACTTTTTGGCAACCTCGACAACCAGCTTCACATTCTGATCTCCGATCCAGAGCGTCGCGTTAGTTTCGCGCCGATCTTGTATTGGGCGTTTCTACTAATGATCGGTGTTCTTGGGGCAGGCCCAAACAGGAACAAGAGCCTTGTGCTGGCCGCGACATTCATTGGAATCTGCTGGACTGCGTTTTTCTTTTATCCACTTCATCATCCTGAGGTCGCTCATCTCCTGCTTTGGAAAATTGTCAGTACCGGTTGGTTAGGCATTTCCATAATGGCAATTGGCCTATATGAGCATTCGAGTGTTGTTCTTCTCTTGCCGAAAAGGCCGCGGGCCCAAACTGACTTATGACTCAAGTTCAAGACAATTCGGTATTTCTCCCCAACCGCATGGTGCACGAGCCAGCGCGTCTGGCGATCCTGACCGTGCTGTCGTCCTGCGCAGCCGCCGACTTCGTTTTCCTGCAGAATGTCACTGCGCTGAGCAAAGGGAACTTGTCGGTGCAGTTGTCCACTCTCGAACAAGCCGGACTCATCATCGTCACCAAGGAAATCGTCGATAAGAAAACCAGAACCACCGCCCGGCTTACGGACCGGGGCCGCGGCGAAATCGACGACTACTGGAAGGCGATGGACGCGATTCGCGCCCGCATGGCAAAGGCAGAGAAACCGCGGCGTGCACGAACCAAGCCCCTGCCAGCTACCTTTTCTCCAGTCACCGGCTAGCGGTGGGCTGTGTAGGGGCGGACGCAGCCTGCCCGGGCTGAGTCGAAGGGTCCGTCCCGCTCGCGAAGCGAGCGTGAAGACGCCACCGCCCGCGGCGCACCACCGGCATACCGATTTCATCGCGCTTCGCGCGACCCCGGGCGAGGCGCCCGGGGCTACACTGGTACCCGGGCTGCACACACCCTTCTGCAGCATTTACATTATCTGCATGCTCCATCCTCGTCCGATTCTGGCCGTTGCGTTCCTGCTTGCCATTGCCTTCGTCGCTCTTGCCGACACTCCTACGCAGTCCACGCCGTACTGGGCTTATGCGGTAAACCCGGACACGCCTCCGGCTTCCCATCCCGACAACAAGCCGCGCCGCGTTCCGAACAGCGACGCCGCATTCACCGTCGCGCAGACGCAGGACCTCTTCAGTCCGCCGGATTGGCATCCCAGTGAGCATCCCGCCATGCCGGAAATTGTCAGCCGTGGCAAGAAGCCCGATCTCTACGCGTGCGGCTATTGCCATCTGCCGAACGGTCTCGGACGCCCCGAAAACGCCAGCCTTGCGGGATTGCCCGCAGGCTACATCATTCGCCAGATGGCCGACTTCCGCAGCGGCGCGCGCAAGTGTTCAGAGTCGAGATTCAAGCCTGCGGCGAACATGACCGAGCGCGAGTGGAAAGCGACGGACCAGGAAATCGCCGCCGCCGCCGACTACTTTTCTCAACTGCGTCGCAGAACCTGGATCCGCGTGGTCGAAACCAAGACCGTTCCGAAGACTCACGTAGCCGGGTGGATGCTCGTTCCCGATTCTCCCGCAGCGACCGAGCCCATTGGACAGCGCATCATCGAGACTCCAGAAGATGTGGAGCGCACCGAGCTGCGCGACGACGCTTCCGGATTTGTCGCCTACGTCCCCGAAGGCAGCCTGAAGCAGGGAAGATGGCTGGTCGCGACTGGAGGAGACGGCAAGACTGTGCCCTGCGCCAAGTGCCACGGCCCCGGCCTGCGCGGAAACGGCAGCGTTCCGCCGATCTCCGGCCGCTCCCCCAGCTACATCGTGCGGCAATTGTTCGACATCAAAACCGGCGCCCGTTCCGGCGTACTCTCCAAGCAGATGCGCCGCCAGGTGATGAACCTCAATGTCGACGACATGGTCGCCATCGCTGCGTTTGTGTCGTCGCTCAAGCCCTGAGATCCTCGTCCCATATCGGCCGATTCCGCCGCGATGTGTGCTCTCATCGATGCGGCTTCGGAAGGAGTAAACATCAACGAGCCGACACCGATCTGCCGCAGGCTCTCACCAGCCCATCGCGCCTGCATGAGTCCGACGGGCGAATGAGATCGAGCGCCCAGCAAGAGGTGGCCCAGTTCGTGTGCCGAGACCGTTCCCAGCAGACGGGCCTCGCCGACCTGCCCTTGTGCACTCCGGATCCGATCGAGGAAGACGTCGACATATTTACCCTGGCCGTCCTCTCCGAGGAATGCCTCGCCGAACACGCTCTCACTGCGAGTCTTGCCTGAAGGCACGATATGCAGCACGAACTCATTCGCGCCCGGCGCACGGCGGCAATCGTGAGTGTCGGCGCAGTTGGCCCACACCACCTCGATCCCGGCGCTGCGAAATAGCCTGCCGGCCTCCAACTCGGCGTCATTCAGGACGGAGGGCTGCACTCCCACCGCGTCGTTGACCAAAACCCTGATCGCTGCTCGCTCCGGACTCTGTCCCCAACTCTCGCTCCCGCTCAACAAAACGACTCCCAACAGAAAGTTGCTTTTGAACCCCATCACCGCGACCTCCGTACCTGCCTCCAAAGGTGGTGCGGCGGGATGCGTGCCTCAAGACCCGGCCAATCACCCCGCGGTGAAACGTGGGTGACAACGTAAGCTCAGGCACGTCAAATATTTACGCAGTGAGGTGACATGGGGAATCAAGCCCTAAGGATGCTAAACTCGCCGCTTGTGGGGAGCGATGTGGGGAAGACAAACGGCAATGGAACGTCTGTCACTCGTCGCTTTGGCGTCTACGAGCTCGATCTCCGCGCTGGGGAACTGCGCCGCAATGGAATCAAGGTCAAGCTGCAGGAGCAACCGTTTCAGGTGCTCGCGGAACTTCTGGAGCACCCCGGGCGGGTGGTCACGCGCGAAGAACTGCGTAAGCGCCTGTGGCCTGTCGATACCTACGTTGATTTCGACCACAGCCTGAACGCTGCCATCCGGCGTCTGCGCGACGCGCTGGGCGATTCGGCGGAGAATCCGACGTTTGTCGAGACGGTCGCCCGACGGGGGTACAGATTTCTGGCGCCCGTCAGCGAGCCTCCTGCCGATGGAAATCAGCCGACGCTTGTCCCCGAGGCGCACCCCACCCCAGGCATCACTCTCCCGCCATGGGCGAGGCACTGGTGGATCGCGGCCGCCGCCTTAGCAGTGATCCTCGTCCTGATCGGCCTGGCGATCGGCGTTGCTCTGGCACCGCACCCACCAGCACTGGGACGGACTACGCGCCTCACCGCGAACCCGCCCGGCGATCCGGTTCGTACGGCCGCCATCTCCCGCGACGGCCGCTATCTTGCTTTTGTGGATGAGACCGGCTTCTACCTCCGCCAGATCGACACGGGCGAGACCCACCCCATCTCGTTGCCGGATGGTATGCGGGCGAACTCAATCAGCTGGGCCCCTGACAATGATCACCTCGTCGTGTCTCTGCACGGTGCAACTCCAGGCGCGAGTCTGTGGGAGATTTCTCTTCTCGGAGGCAGTGCGCGCAAGCTCGTCGACGACGGCTTCCAGCCTGCCATCTCGCCCAACGGCAGGCAGATCGCATACGTTGCCGGTCCGACTCTGCACCAGAGGATCTGGCTCGCGAACATGTGGATCGACTCGCCACAGCAATTGTTGGGCGAAGACGGCGATCTGTTCGGAACCATCAGTTGGTCGCCCGACGGCTCGAAGATCGCTTACACCACGGCGAAGTTCACCTATGGGTACGGCACCAGGGGAACGATCGCGATTGCCGACGTTAGCCGCTCATCGCTCGCAGCGGGAAACCCCAAGCCGACCACTGTTCTTTCTCTCGTGGACCTCGACGGGCCCATGATGTGGGCCGCCGACGGGCGATTGATTTATACCCAACAAGAGCCGCGGCCTCGCCAGGGAGACACCAACCTCTGGTCGATTCGACTGGATGAACAGTTGAGGCCAACCGGAGCCCCAGAGCGTTTGACCAATGATCAAGGATCCGTCTTCACCGTGACCGGATCGAACGACGGCAAACGCATTGCATACGTGAAGGGTGTTCCCCAACCCGACGTTTACGTCGCGAAGCTCACGCCTTCGGGCGACTTGGACGAGCCGCAGCGCCTTACGCTCGACGACCGCCAGGATCTCCCCTATGACTGGACCACCGACAATAAGTCAGTCATCTTCGTCTCCGACCGCGCTGGAGCCTTCAGTATCTACAAGCAACCCATCGACCAGACCGTTCCCGAGTTGCTGGTGAGCAGCAGCCAGCAGCTGATTCTTCCGCGCTTGAGTCCCAACGGCACGCAGATTCTCTATCTGATGAATCCCAGCCGAACGGACTCTGCTTTCGAAGTGCCCTTGATGTCTGTACCTCTGGCGGGCGGACCACCGAAAGAAATTGCGAGGGCGAAGTGGATCAGCAATCACCAATGCGCCCGCGCTCCTGCAGACGTTTGTGTGTACAGCACGATCACTGATGCCGGCCTGAGCTTCTTTCGATTCGACCTGTCCGGCGGGGAAGCGGAGCGGTTCTTCGCGATCAAAGACGAACTCGCCCAGCTCTATAACTGGAGCCTTTCGCCGGACGGTACCACCCTCGCCATCGCCAAGGGAAAGTGGGGCGACGGAGAGCCGCGAATCCATCTGGTCTCACTCCAAGGCTCGTCAGACAGATGGCTGACCATTCACGGCGCTGCAGGAGTTTCCGCCCTCGACTGGGCGGCCGATAGCAGAAGCCTCTGGGCCGGCACTTCCGCCGACAAGGAGAACGAGCTGTTGCGAATCGATCTCGACGGAAACGCCCGTGTCGTGTGGCACCCCAAAAATGTGGCAGTTGCCTGGGCCATTCCATCCCGAGACGGAAAGTATCTGGCTCTCCACGTCCGCAGCAACAGTGCCAACGTCTCGATGATCGAACACTAACCTTGGGGCAATAGAAAACCGGGAGGCAAGCCTCCCGGTCGCGAAGCTTCTCTCTTGCGAAAAGCGAACTCCTAAGCCCGTTCTGGGTAGATCCCGGCATTAGCCGCGCCGCAAAAGCCCTCCAAAAAGCCGGGGCTTTCGCCCCTGAGGGAACTAGAAAGCCCAGCGCAACGAGAACTGAATCAGCCGCGGCGTGCCCGTCGAGTTCACGATCTGCCCGAACGGCCCGTTCTCCGTGTTTCCTGCGCCCACCCAGGCGAGGTACGCCTCGATGTCGGTCACTGCCGGATTCGCGAAGTTCGCGTGATTCCAGACATTGAAGAAATCCGCCGTGAACCGCAATTCGTTCCGCTCGTTGATGTGGAAATACTTGATCAGCGAGGCGTCCCAGTTCTGCTCGCGTGGCCCGCGGTAGATGTTCCGTCCAAGGTTGCCGAAGCCGGTGGTGCATCGATTGCTGTCGCCCGCTGCGCACGCTTCCGGATAGAGCAGAGGAGCCGTGGTGAATGCTGCCGGATTCAAATATCCCGCCAGACGCGAGCGAATGCTGCCGCTGGTCATGCCGCTTGAAACCGACGCCCCTGGAGCCAGACTCGCGCCCAACAGCGGCGTGCTGCCAAGTCCCAGGAAGGCATCACCCGCGCCCGAATCAAGAATCGAGAATGGTGTCCCGGACTGAAAGATGCTGACGCCGCTGATCGCCCATCCGCCGAGAACGGAGTGAGCCAGTCCCTTTGATCCCTTGAACAATGGCAACTCGTATACGTAGCTGACCGAGAGCCGGTGTTTGCGGTCGAAGTCCGATAGCCCGCGCGATGCGTTGATGTTGCTCTGGTCGTTGTAGGCGGTATTAAAGGCCGTATTCCCGCTCGAAGTCGCGTCGATGTTCTTCGAGAACGTGTACGCCGCCTGCACATAGTTCGCGCCCCACCGCTTCGACAGCGTCGTCTGCAGTGAGTGATAGATCGAATACGCGTCGTTGGCGAAGATCTGATACCCGCTGTATCCGTTCAAACCCTGTGTCGGAGTGCGCGCAATCGCATTAGAGAATGTGTTGTCGGTGATCGTGTAGTTGACGCCGTTGACGTCTGTCACGGTAAATGGATGATCCGGCGTCGCATTCACCGACTGGATGCCGTCGCGCGTCTCGCGCAAATGAATGCCGCGCGTTCCGACATACCCGAGCTCCAGCACCCACTTGCCGCCTAGCTCCTGCTGCAAAGTCAGGTTCCACTGTTGCGTATTGGGAACCCGGAAGTGTCGTGGCACTTCGAGCACGAACAGGTTCTGCGTCGAATTCACACCGGGACCGCCAGTGCACTGGTAGTTGCCGTCACCTGCAGGGTTATCAGGCGTGAAGCTGACCAATCTCGACAGACACGGCACCCATGCTCCGGAGAGCGTTCCCGCGGGAGGAACCGCGTTGGAATTGTCCGACGGGGAAGCTCCAGCAAAGAAGTTGGCCAGGCCAGTTCCGGGGAAGAACACGATCGGAATGAACGGCGACTGGAAGCTCAGCTGATCTACCGCTCCAATATCTTCGCGGTCGTAGTAAATCCCGTAGCCGCCGCGCAGCGTGCTCTTGTGAGTACCGAACACGTCCCACGCGAAACCGACGCGCGGCCCCAATCCGGTCGACACGCTGTTCTTAAAAGTTGAACCGGACGCGTTCCCCGTCAGTCCGTCCACGCCGAGCTTATTCACGCAGCTCGGATAAATAAAAGGATAGTTTCCAGAGTTCGTCAGATCCGACTCAATATTTCCGATGTGGCACGCGCCGTCTGTCCACGCACCCAGGAATTCCGTGCGCAGGCCCAGGTTCAGGGTCAGTGTCTTCGTCACCTTCCAGTCATCCTGCACGTACAACGCCGAGTCGTTCTGGTGGTATTTGTGGTTGTACACTCCACCACCGCCAAAGCTGAACTGGACGTTCCCGCCCAGCATGTTCTGGAAGTCGGTGCCAGTCGTGTTGGTAAAGAAGAGCTGTCCGTTGAATACCTGCGGAAACTGTTTGTCGAGATTCACGCGCACGAACTGTCCGCCAACGGTGAGTGTGTGCGCGCCCTTCACCCAGCTCAGGTTGTCGACGAAGTTGTAATTGTTCTGCGTTTGGAACTGGTTCGCCGGGGGCGTCGGCCCAAACTGGAAGCCCGACGTCAGCAGGGTGAACTTGTAGATTGCGGTGGAGAGGTTGCTCGTGGGCCGATCGATCCCCACATCAGAAACGCTGACCGGATTCACATTGATGCCGCTGTTATTGATGCGTACGAAACCGAAGCGGAAATCGTTCACCACGCTCGGATTGAAGACGTGCGTCTCAGAAACGATGAACACGCGGTTCTTCACCGGCAGGTTGTAAGGAAAGTTCAAGTCCGTCCCACTGGCCGGTGCTCCCAATGATGCCTGTAATCCACCGGCGCCGAACGGAATGTCCTGCTCGGAATTCGAGAAGAAGAACCGTGCCGCCAGCGAGTCGCGCGAACTGCGGAACTCGTGGTCCCAGTTTGCCGTGAGCTGATCGTCAGTAAACTTGCCCGGCTGGCTGGTGGTGAACTGCACCGGAGTGCCAGCCGCCGTCCCCACTGGAGCATTCGGCAAAGGAAACAGATAGCCATTCGCCGCCGGCCCAAACTGATTGCTCTTGAACGCCAGCAGAGACGCCGCCACCGGATCGAGTGTCAGTCCGACGTCGGCCAACCCCATGTCGACCGCCAGATTCGCCATCGACGTCGCGTCCGTGCCGCGGTCCGCCGCTGGAACATAGGGAACGAATGTGCTGATCAGCGTTCCCGGAGACTCGCCGCTCCGCTGCCGCGTTCCCTGATAGTTGACGAAGAAGAATCCGAGCTTTCCGCCTGGACTCACCGGACCGCCCAGGCTCCCGCCGAAAATATTCTGCTGCATCACCGGACGCGGCGCTCCGCTGCCTTTCAGAAAATATTCATTGGCGTCGAGCTTGGTGTTGCGGAAGAACTCATACGCATCGCCATGGAACTGATTGCCTCCCGATTTCAAAATGGCGTTTATGTTCCCGCCGCCGTTTCGCCCTTGGCTCGCATCATAGAGCGAGGTCTGCACTTTGAATTCCTGCACCACGTCCGGATTCGGCAGCGGAGTGTTCGTCAGCGAAGCCACGTTGTAATCCGTTGTGCTGACGCCCTCGATCGAGTAGTTGTTGTTGTCCTCGCGCTGGCCGTTCACAAAAATGTGGACCTGCCCGCGCCCCAACTGCGAAGCTGAATTCAACTCGCCTTGCGCCCCGGTGGAAAGCGTTAGCAATTGCTGGAAGTTCTGCGTCGCCAACGGAAGCGCCCGGATCGTCGTGCTCTCAATGGCCTGCCCTGTAGTGGCGTCGCTTGTGTTGACGGTCTGGACCTCGGCCTCCACCTCGACGGTCTGCTGTACTGACTTCGTGCTGAGTTTGGCGGTTAGGCGGGTCGTTTCCGTGACGCGCACGACCACGTCAGCAATCTTCCCCTCGGTGAAACCTTCCGCCTGGATCGTGACCCCGTAGGTTCCGACTGGAAGCAGGGGAGCGGTGAAAGCCCCGTCTGGTCCAGTCTTCACCGACCTCTCCAGAACCTTTGTTTCCTGATTTGTGATGACGACTGTGGCGTTCGCGACGAACGCGCCACTCGGATCTTGCACCGTTCCTGTGATCGCGCCCGTCGCTCCTCCTTGCGCAAACGCGCCGACAGCGACCGCCAAAACAGCGACACCAATGAAGATGTACGTCTTCCAAGAACCCCGCATAGTCTTTTCCCCCATTTGCTGAAGCTGGAAATTGTGTTGTGCTACAGAAGATTTAAGAGCGGAGACATCGACAACAGCCGGCACGACGCGCCCTGGCAGGGACAGACGTGGTCCGCGAGCGAATATCCTGTCCAGTCAAGAATGGTTGTGCTTCTGCCACATGCATTATGAGTACAGTCCTGGCGCAGACACCTTCTAGGTTTTTTGAAGCTTACTGAATCTGGGCAGGGTTTTTCAAGAGGAGGGAGTCGTGCAATTCTAAAGGTGACCCATGAGTCGTTTGAGAGCTCTCAGAACTCCACGCTGCGCTCGAACACATGTCTCTGGGTCACGATGCCCTCCAGTTATCGGGGATTCAAACTCCGCCCCTGGTGGCGCAAGCAGATGGTCTTGATCCTCTGCGGTGGTCGGTTCTCCGCGGAATTCTAGAGTCCCTGCGCCTTTGTGGGCCGCGGCTTTCCCCACCATCCCGGCTCCAACTGATGTTCATCTCGCAGCCGTCGCGTGCGCGCTGCCATAATCTCCGAGCGGCCCAGATATCCCACGACTTTTCGCTCATCACTCCGATCCACAACCGGAAGCCGGCCGACATCGTGCTGTAGCATCTTGGCCGCCGCCTCGGAGACAAGTTCATCCGGATAGGTCACGATAAGACTCGTGCTGCCCGCCTCCTGGACCACAACCTTTCCACTGGAGTCATCATCGAGCACCCGCAGGATGTCACCTCGCGTGATGATTCCAGCCAGCTTGCCTTCCTCCAGAATCAGCAAAGCTTCATGCCGTGCCACAGCCGGATCGTGCCTCGCGATCCGCTCGGCGAGTTCACCAATCAATGTGCCTGCTGCAATCACCGGAGGATGCTTCTCCATCGTTTCACCAACTGTGACCTGCGTCAGGACATCCGCCTCATAATCCTGGTGCACCCGCAGCCCACGCCGCGCCAGCTTCTCGGTCATTATCGAACTGCGCGGCATGAAGAGCATGGCAATTCCATCCGCAATCACCGCCACCAGCATCAGCGGCAGAACGGAGTTATAGTCCCGGGTGATTTCGAACGCGAAGATGATGAACGCGAACGTAGCTCGCGATGCCGCTCCGAATACGGCGCCCATCGCCACCAGAGCAAATGCTCCTGGAGACAAGTGCGCACTCGGGAAGATGGCGTTGCCGATCATCGCAAACAGTCCGCCCATGGCTGCACTCCACAGGAACGTCGGAGCGAGCAAGCCGCCCGAGGTGCCAGACCCAAGAGAGATCACCAGCGCGGCAAACTTCGCGATCATTACCACCAACAAAAGCTTCCACGCTAGTTGGCCGTTCAGAATGGCTCCGATCGTGTCGTATCCTACGCCCAGCACGCGCGGCACGAAATATCCAATGATTCCCAGACCCAGAGCCCCAATCGCCGGCCACCAGAGCTCGTCCACAGGAAGTTTTTCGAAGGAATCTTCCACCCAATAGAGCGCCTTGCTTAACACCACGGCGGCAAGTCCACACAACGGCCCCAGTACGAGATAGAAGGGCAGAGCATGAGGAATTCCGAAGTCAACCGGCCCCACCTGGAACATCGGTCCCGGACCCAGTAATTCCATGTGCACGGCAGTCGCCAGCGTGCTCGCGATGACCAGCGGAATAAACGATCGCGACTTGAACTCGAACAGCAGCAACTCAATCGCGAGAATCACGCCCGCGATCGGCGTGTTGAAGGTCGCCGACATGCCCGCCGCTGCCCCACATGCGAGCAGCACTTTGCGCTCCGCCGCCGTCGTGTGCAGAACTTGTCCCACCAGCGAACCTAGCGCTCCGCCTGTTTGGATGATCGGTCCTTCGGCACCAAACGGTCCGCCGGTCCCAATTGCGATCGCCGCCGACAACGGCTTCAGCAGCGCTACCTTGGGCTCAATCCGGCTGCGATTGACCAGCACCGCTTCCATCGCCTCGGGGATGCCATGTCCCTTGATCTTCGAGGTGCCGTACTTGGCCATGACCCCGACAATGAGTCCACCAATGGCAGGAATAATGATCACCCACCAACCGAGATGGTGCCCACCCACGCTGCGAAAAGTCGTTGTCGCCTCGTGAAAGAAGGCGAGGTTGGTGAAAAGCCCGATTAGTTTGTAGAGGATGTAGGCAACGATACCGGCAAGCAACCCGACTCCTGCCGCCAGAAATGACATCTGCACAATCCGAAACGGAGCGGGAGCCGCTAGCGGAGAGATTCCCGAGGCGGCGAGTACTTCAGATCTGCGCATTGAGTGGTGGTTCTGGTCGCGATTTACAGTCAGCATTGCTTGCTGATCACTCTCCCATTACGGCCTGCGCTGCGGCGAGAGAGCGCCCCAGGTCGGCAAACCGCAGTTTCAGTCCCTACCCCTACGCTGGGCCGTGTGGACCTGCTTCTCGGAACCGTTCTTCGTTCCCATCATCACGCGCCGCAGTGCGGCCACCAGCCGCGGCGCGGCATCCTGCAACTCGTCGTGGTGATGCAGCGCCAGCTCTGCCAGCACCTTCTCGCCCTTGGGGGTCAGCACCAGCAACACTTCACGGCGGTCATCGTCAGCCTGCTCCCGCCGAACGTAGCCACCCGCTTCCAGTCGGTTGACCAACTCCACCGCGCTGTGATGGCGCACGAAAAGTTGGCTGGCCAGTTCCCGAATCCGCGGCCGTGCTCCCGCAGGCATCCCCTTGATGGCGAGCATCACCTGATACTGCGCTCGTTCCAGACCCGCCGCTTGCACCGCTTCATCACTGAAGGCGAAGAACTTGCGGATCTGATAGCGGAATTCAGCCAGGGCCCGATAGTCGGCCAGCGTAAGTTTCTTCATGCCGGAGATTCTATCGTGTTCCGATATGCAATTATATCGCGATACGATATAAATGGAAACCCCACCGCAGGCTACATACACAAACGGGGGTCCACCTGAGGGGAGCCGCTCTTCGGGCGAGGTGGATCTAGCGTGACACGAAACACGCGCTCCGGTTCACTGGCCGACTTCGCGTGAATCCATTTAGAATCCTCTGTCCCCTTCGGACAGGAGCCCAACCGTGATCCCGCGCTACACCCGCCCTGAGATGGCTCAGATTTGGAGCGACGAGAATCGCTTCCGGACCTGGCTGGCCGTCGAAGTTGCCGCCACCGAAACGCTCGCAGCCGCCGGCATGGTGCCCAAGGACGCCGCCAAGGCGATCAAGGAGCGCGCTGACTTTCGCGTCGAACGGATCCACGAAATCGAAGCGGAAGTCCGTCACGACGTCATCGCCTTTACCACCGCCGTCGCTGAGATTGTCGGCCCGCACGCTCGCTGGTTTCATTACGGACTCACCTCGAACGACGTGGTCGATACCGCGCAAGCACTGCTCATCCGCCAGTCCAACCAAGTCATCGCACAGGATTTGCAGCGTCTCTCCGACGTTCTCGAACGGCGCGCGTGGGAATTCAAAGACACGCCGATGATCGGCCGCACGCACGGCATTCACGCCGAACCCATCACCTTCGGGTTCAAGATCGCCAACTGGTACTCGGAAACGCAGCGCAACATCGCACGCTTTCACGCCGCCGCCGAAGACATGCGCGTCGGCAAGTTCTCAGGAGCGGTCGGCATCTTCGCCCATCTCACGCCCGATCTCGAAGAAGAGATGTGCGCGCGCCTGGGATTGAAGGCCGCCGCCGTCTCGTCGCAGGTTATCCAGCGCGACCGGCATGCCAACTATCTCGCAACTCTAGCGGTGATCGCCTCGACTCTTGACAAAATCGCAACCGAGTTACGGCATCTGCAGCGCACAGAAGTTCGAGAAGCAGAGGAGTTCTTCAGCGAGAAACAGAAGGGATCGTCGGCGATGCCGCACAAGCGCAACCCGGTGACCCTCGAGCAGATCAGTGGCCTGGCGCGCGTCGTACGCGCGAACGCGCAAGCCGGGTTCGAAAACGTCGCTCTGTGGCACGAGCGCGACATCTCTCACTCATCGGTGGAGCGCGTGATCCTGCCCGACTCCACAACGCTCATCAATTACATGCTGAGCAAGATGACCAATATCCTCGACACGATGTTCGTCTACCCGGAGCGCATGAAGGCGAATCTGGAGTCGACGCACGGCCTCATCTTCAGCGGCCAACTCCTGCTCGACCTGGTCGAGAACGGCATGACCCGCGAGGACGCATACCGGCTGGTTCAGGGCCACGCCATGCGAGCGTGGAAGGAAGGCTTGAACTTCCAGCAGATGATTCTCGCGGACCCGGAGATCGCGGCGAAAGTTCCGCCCAAACAAGTGGAGTATGCCTTCGATTTGCAGCGCCAACTCAAGAACGTCGACAAGATCTTCGCCCGGGTGTTTGGGACGAAGAAGTCCAGCAAGAGCGTCGGCGCGAAAAAGAAATCGAAGCGGCGATAGCGCGCTGCGTGACCCGTCCCCGCCTCCACGAGTCCGGTGGGGGCGCAAACCAGGCCAGGCGACTTCTCCTTCAGGCGGACGCTATCCCGGTTGGTGTCAACGAATTCGCACGATCTCGTCCGACGCTCCGTAACCGAGAACATGAGCGCGGCGGGAGACCCGGCAGGGCCTCAACTCATCCGAGTTCCAGCGACTGGGGTTGGGCGGTCTGCCGCAGGAACAATACAGCGTCCACTCCTGGTACCGACCCCGTACCAGCGGTACGAGGCGCGAGCCGTTCTGATAGGGACTGAAGCCGACGAGATACCGCGTCGAACACTTGGGGCATTCCACACAGTGACGGATGCGCAGCGTCATGGCAGACCATCTGCGCCGAGAGTAGCCGATCCAGAGCGTGGCGGGCAGACGGAATCGGACGCGTATCCCGCGGATGTAGACACTTTCGGACCTCGTTCTCTGGTTCATTGCGGTCCGAAAACGTCCATGATCGCGCGCGGACTGCACTATCATCACTAAGCCGCTTGGCATTCGGGCAATCGCATGATGCTGGACTGGCGAGTGTGTTCTCGGGCGAGGCTGTCGCGCGATCCGCGCTTCGATGGAAAGTTCTACATCGGAGTACTGGGAAGCCGCGTGTATTGCCGCCCGATTTGCCCGGCGCCGACAGCAAAGGAGAAGAACTGCCGCTATTTCCCCACGGCCGCCGCGGCGGCGGAAGCCGGATTCCGCCCGTGCTTGCGCTGCCGTCCGGAAGGTTGCCCGGGGACTCCAGCGTGGATGGGGACTTCGAACACGGTCTCGCGCGCCTTGCGACTGATCGGGGAAAGTGGGCTCGAGGATGGCGGGGTGGAGCGGCTGGCGGAGCGCCTGGGCGTGGGGTCACGGCATCTGCGGCGGCTCCTGGCGCGTTACCTGGGAGCGTCGCCGCTGGTGGTGGCGCAGACGCGCAGAATGCATTTTGCCAAGAGACTGATTGACGAAACCGATCTACCCATGTACGAAGTGGCTGTCGCATCCGGGTTTGGCAGCGTTCGCCGGTTCAATGCCGGCATTCGTCAGATGTATCAGCGCACGCCGTCGCAAATCCGGCAACTGGCCAGGAGAACCGGCATCCGCACCGGGGACCACTATGGCTTCCGGCTAAGCTTCCGGCCCCCATATCACTGGCAGGCGATGCTCGATTTCCTGGTGCTCCGGGCGACTCCCGGCGTTGAGCTCGTGGAAGGCGCGATATACCGGCGCACGATCTCAGCGAATGGATTCGATGGTTATTTCGAAGTCGCGCTCGATGACTCCCGCGACGGACTCCTCGTGCGCATCGAGTTTCCGGATCCGCGCTCGCTGTTTGTGATTGTGGAGCGGATTCGCGCGATGTTCGACGTGAATGCCGACTGGTGGTCGATTGCGAAGACGCTGCGTAACGATGCCTTGATCGGACGAATTGTGAAGTCAGAGCCTGGCGTGCGCGTCCCCGGCAGCTGGAACGGGTTCGAGCTGGCAGTGCGCGCGATTCTCGGGCAGCAGGTGACCGTGCGCGGTGCCACCCGGCTGGCGGGACGGCTGACAACCGAGTTCGGCAAGAAATTCAGCGGACCAACCGGACTGACGCACCTGTTTCCGTCTGCCGAGACGATTGCAAACGCAAAGTTGACCTCAATCGGGTTGACCGTACGGCGCGCTGAGACGATTCGCGCGCTGGCCCGGGCCGTCGCCGGCGGCGCCATCAAGTTCGAAGCGGTCGTCGACCGAGAAGCATTCCTGCGGCGGCTGTGTGAAATTCCAGGCATCGGGGCGTGGACCGCACAATACGTCGCCATGCGCGCCTTGGGCGAGCCCGATGCATTTCCGTCCGGCGATCTGGGACTGCTGCGCGCGTCAGGAGCGAAGAGTGCGCGAGAGCTGGAGTCTCGGGCAGAGGCGTGGCGTCCGTGGCGGGCCTACGCCGCCCTGTATCTGTGGAGGATGGCGGCTAAAAACACAAGGCGGACCCAGGCTCGTGTGGCGGCGTCGAGCGACACATCATTCGATCCTGCGGCCGATGCCGGCGCAGTCTCTTGAGTGCCCGCGAAGAGAGGCTGGCTGGTTCTCCTTCCGTTGATTTCAACGGGGGAGCGATCTCTGCATGATGCCGTAGCCGTGGAGATCTTCTCCGGACCGCGATCATAGGATGTGTGGCGTTACTGGGGATGAAGGCAGAAAGTGGTCGAAGTCGCTTGGCATAGGCTAGTGCCAAGTGTTTGCTCACGCGCTGGGCAGGACCCGGGGAATGCCCGCCAGCCATTCCGCCTGGCGGGGGTCTCCGTTGTTCACGGCATAGAGCACCAGCTCCACGCGGCTGGAAATGCCCAGTTTCTCGAAGATCCGGAAAAGATACTTTTTGACCGTGTGCTCGCTGAGGTTGAGTTCGACCGCGATTTGACGGTTCCCGAGACCTTCGGCCACGAGGGCGACAACCTGTTCCTCACGGGGAGTGAGCAGACCTTTGCCATTGGAGTTCACTACGCGCAGTGAGGGCACCTCCGCGATAAGGTCCAGAATGTAGTTGAGTTGTTCCGTGTTGGCCCAAACCTGTCCGTCGGCGACGCGAAGCAGGCACTTGCGGAGCAAGCGCAGGCTGGAATCGGCAATGGAGAAGATGCCACGGACTCCCGACCGAAACGCGCTGACGACGAGGTCGCGATCGACGGTTTCGACAAGGAGCACTTTGGGAATCGCCGGATGGGAAAGGTGGAATCGACGAAGCGTGATGACAGCGTCGGTGAGGCTTTGAGAGGAATTCAACGACAGCAAGGCGACGCGGGGGAGTTGTCGCGAGACTGTCTGGAGGATGGAGGCGTTATCCATGAGGCAGGCGGCGATTTTGAATTCCGGGTGGCGGCGCAGGGCGCCGATCAGCAATTGCGCCTGCATGCGATTGGAATCGGCGATGAGTACATCGACCGGCGTCGAGGAAGCGGCGGCAGACATAGGAAAACAAATCTCCAAATAACAGCGTTGCAGTGATTGTAGGAATCCGCTAATCGCCTACACAAGGAAAGTCGTTACAAAATCTTGGTGTCGTTTTCAATTCGGGAATTCTAATTTTCGGGCCGGGGGGCGTGTATTAGGCCGCGCAGTGTCCTGTGGAAGACTCCCCGGAAACGCCAGCGTTGCGGTTCGAACGAACCTCCCTTGGTGATTGCCGTCACAACGACGGTCTAAAGATGGGAAATCTCGAGGCAAATTGGCGTGCGCCCATGTGACGGAACAGATATGCAAGTCCACTTTTGTGGGTACTTCTGGAAGAGGTATCCACAGATCCCCCTCTAGAACCCCTCGTAGAGTGGTCGATTTCCACAAGCTGTTGATTTCGTAGTGCGCAGTATCCTCCGCGGGCCAGCAGAGTGTCTACCACTTTGGTGGACGGAACTTCCCATGTCTTGTTGGTTGCGGGGAATCAGCTTACTTTGCGACAGAACCAAGAAAGAACGTAACGACGTCGAGTCGGTGAAGTTACGCGATTGAAATGATACGGACTTATATAGCAGTTATCGGAAGTTGGTTACTGGTTCTGGCTTGCGGTTCGGCCGTATTCGCTCAGGGTAACAACCGAAGCCTGAGCGTCGATGTCGCGGCCTCACCTTCTCGTCTAACCGGGGCGAGAGTGGGAGGAAACACTTCTACGGCCGCAAACCCGGGGAGAGCGGATGGACTGGGAAACTCCTTGCTCGGAGGGGAAAGCCGTCCGCTCTACCGGTTGCATCCCAGCGACGTCGTGGAAGTGACCTTTACGGTGGCTCCAGAGTTCAACCAAACCTTGACCGTACAGCCGGATGGCTACGTCGCTCTGAAGGACGCTGGCCTGGTTTTGGCACAAGGACGCAGTGTCCCGGAATTCACCGAAGAAGTTAGAAAAGCCTACCTCGGATACCTGCACGATCCTGAAGCCGCGGTGGCGCTGAAGGATTTCGAGCGGCCCTATTTCGTCGTCGGAGGAGAAGTAGGGAAGCCGGGCAAGTACGAACTGCGTTCCGACACCACTGTGGCGGAGGCCGTCCAGATTGCGGGCGGGTTTACCCAGCAGGCGAAGCATTCTCAGGTCGTGCTCTTCCGGCGCGTGAATGACGAACTGGTGGAGACGCGGCTGCTGAACCTGAAGAAGATGCTGAAGCAGACCAGCCTGAGAGAGGATGTCCACGTGCGGGCGGGCGACTTAGTGTACGTTCCGCAGAATGCGATCTCGAAGATAGCCCGCTTCGTCAGCCGTCCCTCGCTGAGCATGTACATGAACTCTTCCCAATTTTAGAGATCTCTCTTTTCCCAATCGCATGGCAGACGAAGACCCAATTCGCGGGCAGGTCCAGCAATCGATTCCAACCGTCCGGGAGTTGGCGATGGTGCTGTTTCGGCAGCGGAGGGTCTTCGTCTGGGCGTGGGGAATCGTGTTTGGAGCAGCCGTTTTGTATGCGTTGTTCGGAACGAGGTACGAAGCGAGCATGAAGATCCTGGTGCGGAAAGGGAGAGCGGACGCGCCGGTTACGGCCGGCGAGAATGCGCCGGTGGACTTGACGCATCTCGCGGTCACCGAAGAGGAACTGAACTCCGAGGTCGAGTTGCTGCAGGACCACGACATTGTGCAGCGAGTGGTTCAGGAGACCGGCGTCGGCGGTCGCGACTGGTTGCATTTTCTTCGCATGAACGAGGGCCCGGCCCAACGGGTGGAGAGGGCGGCACGGCGGCTGGCCAAGAAACTGAAAGCAGAGCCGGTCAAGAAGACAAACCTGATCACAGTTGCCTACGCAGCAGACGACCCGCAGGTCGCGGAGAACGTCCTGCAATCTCTGTCGCGGGCGTACCTTGACAAACATCTCACGGTCCATCGTCCCAGTGGGGAACTGCAGTTCTTTGAGCAGCAAGCGGCGGAATCGGGGCGGCAGTTGGAAGACGCAAAACGGCAGCTACTGCGGTTTACATCGGACCGGGGCATCGTGGCCGCAGGACTGCAACGCGATCTCACCTTGCAGAGACTGAGCGAGATCGACGCGAATCACCGGCAGACGAGAGTTGAATTGGCGGAGACCCAGCAGCGGGTTGCGGAACTCGAAAGCCAACTGGCCAGGCTGCCAGAGCGCACCACAACCCAGATTCGGACTGCGGACAATCCGGAACTGTTGAAAGAGCTGAAGTCCAATCTGCTGGCTCTTCGTTTGAAACGCACCGAAATGCTGACCAAATTCGAGCCGAATCATCGCCTGGTGCAGGAAATCGAACGGCAAATTGCGCAGGCAGAGGCAGCGATTGCTGCGGAGAGTTCGACTCCTGTGCGAGACGAAACCACGGACAGAAACACGCAGTATGAATGGGCGAGGTCGGAGTTGCAGCAGGCGCAGGTGCACCTCGGCGCCCTGCAGGCGCGAGAATCGGCGATCACGATGGAAGAAGGCGCATATCAGCGAATTGCAGCACGCCTAGGCGGCGACGCCATTACGCAGGAAGACCTGCTGAGCCAGGAAAAAGCTGCGCTGGAGAACTATCTGCTGTACATGAGAAAGCAGGAAGAGGCGCGGATGGACGATGCTCTCGACCGGCGCGGCATCGTGAATGTAGCGATTGCTCAGCCGCCGACGGTCCCCGCGTTGCCGGTCTGGTCGGCCTGGATGGTGATTGCGGTTGGATTGGTGGCCGGAGGCACGGTCGGTGCGGGATCGGCGTTTGTCGCGGACTATCTGAATCCTGCGTTTCGCGATCCCGACGACGTGATGTCCTGTCTGAACGCGCCAGTGCTGGCGTCGCTGCCGAAGCTGTCGCAGGGGAGGCTATCGGCATGAGAGCTGGAGTCCTGCATGCAGATGTGCTGGGTTTGGGTGGCGCGCGTGAGGTGGCCAGCGAGGACGCCACTGCCCCGGTAGAAAGTAGACCACGCTCGTTGAGCGGATGGGATCTGGCGGCGTTCGCCGAGGAGCAGATTCGAGGACTGATACGGAATGTGTTCTCTCAGGCCGGAGAGCCACCGGTGCGGCAGGCTGTATTTGCCGCCGTCGAGCCCGAGACGGACGTGCGAGCCTTATGTAGATGGATCGGGGAAGCCCTGGCCATGGAGACGGCTGAAGATATAGCGGTGGTCGACGAGAGTGACGGATTCAGTTCGGTTGAGGCTGCCGGAAATCGCGAAGAGATATCGGCCCATTGGAAGACCGGCGACTCGCCCCGACGTTGTGCAACGCGCATACGGAAGAACCTATGGCTAGTGCCTTCGCGGCGACGCGCTACCAGTATAGGGCGGGGTACGTCACTGTTTTCTTACCTGTCGTCAGTGCGGAGAGAGTTCGGCTACTCCATCATTGCCGCACCGTCAGCCGCGGAACTTAGCAAGACCCTGGCGATGTCACAGTTCGCGGATGGAGTGATTCTCGTGCTATCCGCGAAACATACACGACGGGCGGCAGCGCTCAAGTTCAAGGACGCCCTGGCACACGTTCGGTTGTTGGGAACGGTGTTGAGCGACCGCGAGTTTCCTATGCCAGCCAGCATTTATCGCCGACTTTGAAAACTGCCGGGCCGAGTGCGTCGGACAGCCATAGAAGCCGGAAGAGGGTAGACGTGTCTTCTGTTCTGACCAATCCGTTGCAGTCGAGGCCTCAATCCCAAGAGTGTGCGCGTCTCATTCCGGGTGAAGTGACGGCGTTTCGTCCGGCGCAGAAGAAGCCGCCGCAATCGGTCAGGCCGTTTGCCTTGAAGAATGCGGAGGTTCCCCCGGAACGAACGGCACGGCTGCCCGAGAGCATCGTGACATTGTTGACGCCTCGACCACTGCAAAGCCGGACAGGTGAGGATTGGCTGCGGTCTGTCGTGGCTGATGGCGTGTTGATCACGGCGAACTGGCTATTGCTCGGAGCGTTGCTGGTGATGGCGCGGTTCTGGTTCCCGGGAATGCGGGCAATGCAATGGACATCACCTTCCCCATTCTTTCTTCTAGGGGTTGCCCTGCTGCAGGCGTCCTTGATCACTCTGATCGGATACTCCGAAGGCCTTTACGAACACGAAGGTGATTGGCACAGGCAGACCGGGACTCTGGTCAAGGCCGCCCTGCTGGGCAGCGCAGTCCTTTGCTTCGCCCTTCACCTGCAGCACTCCTCATGGACCGTAACCAGCTTGATCGGCGGCGCCGGGTTGCTCCACTTCGGTTCTCTCTGGTCGTGGAGGCGGTGGCACGACGGGAATTCGCCGGCGGATACGACGATCACCAAGAACGTGCTGATCGTCGGCGCAGGGCCGGTGGGACAGCGCCTGGCGTCCTTCATCGAGCGTCATCCTTCGTGTGGGCGCCAGGTGTGCGGGTTTCTAGACGATGAATGGCCCGTCGGCGGCAACGTCGTCGGGTGCCTCTCCGATCTGGCGACCATGGCCCGCAAAGGCTTTGTCGACGAAGTCATTCTGGCAGCGCCGCACGACGCCGAAGTCGCGCTGCGAGTTCTCCGCGAAGCGAAACGACTGCACCTGGATCTCCAGATTGTCCCAGAGATGTTCGGTTGCGACCCGGCAGGTCAGCCGGCTGAGACTCTGGCCGGCCTTCCGGTGATCTGTGTGCATGAGGAGCGATCCCCAGCCGTGGGGTTGCTCGCCAAGCGTGCTATCGACGTCGTCGGGGCAGGAGTGGGGTTGATCCTGCTGTCGCCTCTGCTAGGGGCGATCGCAGCGCTCATCAGGCTGGACTCACCGGGGCCAGTCTTGTACGTGGCCAAACGGGCGGGACGAAAAGGGCGGCTCTTTCGCTGCTATAAGTTTCGGACCATGGTGAGCGATGCAGACCAGAAGAAGGGTGTTCTCAGGGAGAAGAATCAGAGGAGCGGTCCGATCTTCAAAATCGCCGATGATCCCAGGATCACGCGGGTTGGACGTCTGCTGCGGCGCTATAGTCTCGACGAACTGCCGCAACTCTGGAACATCTTCAAAGGTGAGATGAGCCTGGTGGGGCCGAGACCGCATCCAGCGGAGGAGTTTGCGGCATATGAATTGGGTCATTTGAGCCGGCTCGATGTGACACCGGGGCTGACCGGGCTCTGGCAGGTTTCGGCGCGTCGCGATCCGTCTTTCGAGCGGGCCATGGAACTGGATCGTGAGTACATCCGCAGCTGGAACCTCAAACTGGACCTGCAAATCCTCATGAGGACCGTAGTTGCAGTGGCGCGAGGCAGCGGCGACTGATGCCCGAGATTGGCTTGACTGCGGAAGCGGAATCGCAGGCGACGCCACGTCTGGTATGTGTTCTGGCCGGGAGCGTCTTGCGGCTCGTACAGGCGATAGTTGCCGTGCCTGTTCTGGTCTATCTGCTGGCGCTGTCGACCATGGTTTTCAGCCATCCGGATGTACCGTTCCATCAGGTGAACCGCGTCACTTTCGGGTTGCTGGTTGTAAGCGTAGTCGGCCGAGCCATCATCCTGAGGCAGCCAGTCTTCCTAGTGGAAAGGGCATCCTGGCCCATGATGGCGTTGCTCCTGCTGGTGCTGATCAGCATGCTGGGAAGGCATGTCGATGATGAAGCCTGGGGAGTGCTGGCCGCGAAATATCTCTTTCCGTTTGCCATGTTTCACCTGGCAGCGATGGTTTTCACGGTGGAATCGGACTTTCGGCGGTTTGAGGTGCTTACCGCATGCGTGCTCGCGTACCTGAGCTTCACAGCCTTTGTCTTCCTGGCAGGTTTTCGGGGCCTGGTCTTTCCCCAATTTATTCTCGACCCCAGCTTGGGACATCATGCCGACCGGGCACGAGGTCCCTTTCTTCAGGCAGTTGCGAATGGCGTGTCGCTCAACCTGCTGGGTCTGTTGGTCCTGCATGCCTATCGTCGCGGAAGCCTGCGCGGTCTCAAGATGCTGGTGCTGCTTGGGTCCTTGCCGGTCGCCATCCTCGCCACCATGACGCGAGCAGTGTGGCTGTCATTTGCCGGATCCGCCATCGTACTTCTGGTCCTGTCGAAGAACATCAAACTTCGTCTGGCATGCATTGTCGCCGGTTTCGTGACTATTGCCGGACTCGGCGTCATCCTCAGCGCGACCGATTTTGGCGGGACCCTGGGTGACCGGGCAGAAGAAAGCGGGCCAGTGGACTACCGGAAGGCAGTGTACGCGGGCGGGTGGGAAATGTTTCTCGAACGCCCGTTGACGGGTTGGGGTTTTCATCAGATGCCGAGCGAACTTCCCAGATATGTCAGCGAGTATCGCGACAGCAAGGTGCTGTATCCCCACAATACGTATCTGGAAGTGCTGGTGGAGAACGGATTGTTGGGGCTGGCCCTCTATGCGTGGCTCATGTGGGAGATGTTGCGTCTGGGACGGGGAAGGATCCCGGACCGTGAAAGGAAGGGTTTCCTGAACTCAGATTTCCATAAGCTGTGGCCGATTCTGCTGGCTGTGTACTGGGTGAACGCGGCAGTTGTGGTGATGAGCTACCCATTCGTGAATGGGATCTTGTTCACGCTCGCGGGCATGCTTGCCGCTCAGCGGCGGCGTGCGGAGATTGCTTCATGCTGACGGTTGCGTATCTTGCAAACCAGTTCCCGGTGGCTGTCGAGCCTTACGTGGCGGACGAGATCGCGGAACTTCGACATCGCGGTGTGCAGGTCATCGCCGGGAGTGTGGCGCGGATGCCAAGCGATGAATCCGTGCCGTCGCCCGAGGTTGTGATTCGTCCCGTGCCGGCTGCGGTCTTGTTGCAGGCCATTGGATTGTGTGTGCGGCATTGGAACCGCATTGCAATCGCAATCGGGCGAGTTGTGTTTAAGGGAAAAGAAGGGCCGATACGCCGCGCGAAAGCACTCCTGCATACGTTTCTCGGTGCGTGCTATGCGGTTCAGCTGCAGAGCAGGCGCGTCGATCACATTCATGTACACCACGGCTTCTCGGCGTCGTGGATTGCGATGATCGCCGCCAGATTGTTAGGCGTGGATTGGAGCATGACCCTGCACGGCTCCGACCTGCTTCTTCATCACGCGTACCTGGACCTGAAGCTGGATCGCTGCTCATTCTGCCTGACTGTTTCTGACTACAATCGTCGCTTCATCCTCGCTCATTGCCCGGAAGTCGATTCAGGCAAAGTGCTGGTTAGCCGGCTTGGAGTCGATGTTCCTGGATTCATCTCGGCTGTGCCTTCGGCTGACGAGCATGGCCCCTTCCGGATTCTCGCAGTGGGACGACTGCATGCCGTCAAGGACCATGCATTTCTGCTTCGGGCATGTGCACAGTTGAAAACCGCTGGGTTTCCCTTCCGCTGCGAAATCGCAGGTGAGGGACCCGAACGACGCCGTCTCGAGGCCTTAGCCCAGCGACTAGGCGTGACCGAGGTGGTGGAGCTACTGGGGCACAGTTCGCGCGAGCAAATCAGCGCTTTGTACCAAAGAGCCGACTTGGTTGTGCTGACCAGCCGGAGTGAAGGGATTCCACTGGTGCTGATGGAGGCGATGGCCCGGGCAAAGCTCGTGTTGGCGCCCGCTATCACCGGCATCCCTGAGCTGGTGACGGCGGGCAAGACAGGATTCCTCTATGAGCCGGGATCGGTGAACGACTTCGTGCAACAAGTACTGGCCATCTGCCAATTCGAGGCAAACCGCCTACCGGTCACGCACCCCACGGTTTCGCCGGCCGCTTCTCAGGTAGGTGCTGTTCTGGATTGGGTGAGACACGCGGCTCGAGTTCAGGTGCAGCAGAACTTCGATCGCCAAAAGAATCTGGAGTCATTCGCCAACCTCTTCCTGGGGCGCGTGGCTCCGAAACTCAAGGAACTCCCTAATGAGAATCTTGTACTGCAACAAATATAACTTTCGATTCAGCGGGACGGAGGTCTATCTCTTCGAGCTGATGGATCTGATGCGCGCCGGCGGGAACGAAGTCGCCCTGTTCTCGATGGCAGATGAGAGGGGACAAGCGACGGCATATGACCGGCACTTTGTTCCGCACATTGAACTCAAGGGTAAGTTGAGCACGTGGCAGAAAGCGCGTGGCGCGGCACACGCGATATATTCCTTGGACGCGCGGAGAAGAATCCGGGACATGATCGCGGACTTTCGCCCGGACGTGGCACATGTGCGTAGCATTTACCACCATCTATCGCCATCAATCTTGTGGGAGTTGAAAAAACAGGGCGTCCCGGTGCTGTACCACCTGAATGATTTCAAGGTACTGTGTCCAAGCTACAACCTGGTCGCACAGGGGAACACGTGCGAAGCCTGCAAGGGTGGGTCTTTCCAGCGGATGATGAGGAAGCGCTGTTATCCGGGAATCGCCGCGAGCGCGACCTTGATGACAGAGGCCTATGTCCATAGCTGGCTGGGGACGTACGACCAGTGCGTCGATCGCTTCCTCGCACCCAGCAGATTTGTTCGCGACAAGTTTGTCGAGCATGGATGGGACGGCGCTAGGTTCGAGGTCCTGCCGCATTTTCAGAGCATCCATCCGATTCTTGCGGCGGAGCGGGACGGGCCGATCCTCTATCTCGGCAGACTGTCGCCTGAGAAGGGTGTGGACGACCTGATTCGCGCCATGAAGCAAGTTCCGCACCTGCGCCTAATGATTGCGGGCGATGGACCTCAGCGCGAAGAGTTGCGGAATCTGACTGCCTCACTCGGCCTGCAAAACGTCGAATTTGTCGGGCAGGTCGGATCAGAGGAGCGCGATCGCCTGATTAGCAGGTCGCGATTTACCGTGCTGCCGTCCCATGCGTACGAGACGCTGGGAAAGACCATTCTTGAGTCCTACGCGTTGGGTCGAGGCGTGATCGCATCAGACCTGGGCTCGCGCCGGGAATTGGTTCATCACGGCGAGACCGGGCTGCTTTATCGTTCTGGTAGCGTCAATCAACTCGCGGAAGCAATTCAGTTGCTGGCCATCCAACCCGAACTGGCGGAGAAGATGGGCCGCGCCGGATGGGAGTTGGTTCGGCGGAACTACACACCCGATGAGCACTACCGGAAGATGACGGCTCTCTATGATCGGCTGGTTTCAAGCAAGCGGGGCGCGTCAGCATTGAAGCGCCGGGATACTGTGGGACAATCCGCCGACGGCTCAAGGCTGCGGGTGGCGTTCATCGGCGGGCGAGGTGTCATCTCAAAATACAGCGGGATCGAGTCGTACTACGAGGACGTGGGAAAGCGTCTGGCGGCGATGGGACATGAAGTGACTGTCTATTGCCGAAACCATTTCACTCCCGACCTGGCGGAATACAACGGCATGAGACTGGTTCGATTGCCGACACTCCGGTCCAAGCACTTCGAAACCGTACTTCACACGGCGCTCAGTACGATGCATGCGCTGACGCAAAAGTACGATCTGGTGCACTACCATGCGCTCGGTCCGGCGCTGTTCTCTTTTCTACCGCGCCTGGTAAGCGTCAAAACTGCGGTAACGGTGCAGGGGCTCGACTGGCAGCGAAAGAAATGGGGACGTCTGGCGTCTGCCGTGTTACGCCTGGGCGAGAAAGCCTCGGTTGGGTTGCCGAACGGGACGATGGTTGTTTCGCGGGCTCTTCAGGAAAGATATCGAAAGCTGCACCGGGCGGAGACGTTCTATGTTCCGAATGGCGGAATCCTGCGCCAGCGAAGCGAGCCTCGCAAGATTCTTGATTGGGGACTGCGCCCTCTGCACTACGTTCTGTTCCTCGGGCGATTCTCCCCAGAGAAAGGATGTCACCTTCTGGTGGAGGCCTTCGAGCGGATCGACACCGACGTGAAGCTGGTGATGGCAGGTGCGTCCAGCTACTGCGACGACTACAGCCGCGAATTGCGGACCCACGCGAGCGACAGAATACGCATGCTGGATTGGGTGTCCGGTCAAACTCTGGATGAGCTGCTCACCAACGCCATGATTT